>SAMEA104315434__coassemble_105_pt1 | contig 89875 bp, 81 predicted proteins | sample SAMEA104315434__metabat2_high_PE_033 | metagenome-assembled genome bin SAMEA104315434 (sample SAMEA104315434) | gut metagenome | biome: Monkey gut; feature: monkey-associated habitat; material: faeces | place: China | collected 2013 | reverse complement strand
ACGAATGGAAATATCAAGTTCTTAGGCAAGAAAATTCAGCTTCCCAAGCTGGGCATGGTCAAGATAAAGGATAAGCGAACCCAGCTTGAAGGCAGGATTCTCAATGCGACAGTCTCGCAAGAGCCTGATGGCAAGTATTATGTTGCCATCTGCTGCACTGATGTTCCTGTGGTAGCCTTAGAGCCAGCAAATCGTAATGTCAGCATAGATTTGGGGCTGAAGGAATTTGCTATAGTCTCTGACGGCACGAAGTATGCAAATCCTAAATATTTGGCTAAATCCTTGAAGCGGCTGAAATTTCTGCAAAAGAGCCTGTCCCGAAAAACAAGGGGCGGCTCAAACAGGAACAAGGCTAGAATCAAGGTAGCAAAATTGTATGCAAGGATTGCCAATCAGAGAAGGGACTTTTTGCAGAAGCTGTCGACAGAGCTGATAAGAAACAATGACGTGATATGCCTTGAAGATTTGCAGGTCAGGAATATGGTCAAGAACCATAAGCTGGCACAGGCAATCTCGGATGTATCATGGTCTGAATTTGTCAGGATGCTTGGCTACAAGGCAGAATGGTATGGGAGAAAGATTGTCAGGATAGGCAAGTTCTTCCCATCGAGTCAAATTTGTCACTGTTGTGGGCATAAACATTCTGAAACCAAGGATTTGTCAGTGCGAGAATGGGCTTGTCCGCAATGCGGAGCTGTCCATGACAGGGACGTAAATGCAGCCATAAATATTCTAAATGAGGGACTCCGAATAGTTGGAGTGTAACATATGCAAGAACCGTAGGAACTACGGGGATAGCCCAGTGTATCTGAATCCGCTAGGATTCTTGGCTGGGAACCCCGCGACTTTAGTCGTGGGAGGTTCAGAAGGAGAATAAGGTTAGGTTGCTCTTAGCGTATGCCGGAGAGCCGTCAGGCGAAGTGGCAGATCCTTGGTATACAGGCAATTTTCAAGCAACTTATGAGGATGTTTTGCGAGGCTGTCAGGGGTTGTTGGAGAGTTGCCATGCTGGTGAATCTGATAATTAAATTTTTGATATTATCACACGCTAACATATTTTAGGGGGGATTCGTTCAACTAAATTCAATTTAGGGATAACGAGGTGTTAAATTCGCCCATACTCTATCGGGGTGAGCCGTTTACAGGGGGATTTCTCCAACATTGCCTGCTCCGGTTGTAAGCAAATGCAGGGGCACTTGCTTTTTGCAGTGTCTGGGTTATAAAATAATGCTGAAAAAGAGGATATTTGCTTTTTCTGTAGAATATGCCGAACGAGGAATGTGCATTGGTGATGAGGTATATAGTGTGCCGAATCCGCCAATGGCTGAGTGATTGTGCTGTGTGCACGGGAGCGGTACGGTTCAATTTGATATAGGAGTTATATATGATTACAAAAGAATTAATAAATGAAATTAATGAACTTTCTAGAAAGCAGAGGACGGAGGGACTGGCGCCGCAGGAAAAAAGCCGTCAGGCAGATTTGCGGGAGGCTTATCTAGCCAGCTTTCGGGAGAATATGAAAAATGTACTAGATAGAATCGAGATTGTAGATAAGCCTGTACAGGGATAAATTGTGCTAAGCAATGGAAAGTTTGGCAGCATGGGCTATAAGATGTTTCAATTTTAATAAAATTGAAATTTTGTTCTTTTGAGTCTACGATTCGTTATACAAATTATGAAAAAATAAGTCTTATTTATAGTTTTTGTTGACAAGAAAATCGAAAGACCTTATACTTGAACTATAGAGATTGTTAGGGGTAATGTTGGAGTTTTTCGGGGTTGTAAACTAAGTATATTTTATATTTAAGGAGATGTTTTATATGTCCACTAGTGCAACAAATTTTGGTCCTGTAAAGATTACCGAGACTGTACTGCGTGATGCTCACCAGTCCCTCTTGGCAACACGCATGCGTACAGAGCAGATGCTGCCAATGCTTTCAGCTTTGGACAAGATCGGCTACAATGCTCTTGAGGCATGGGGCGGTGCAACCTATGATACCTGCCTTCGTTTCTTGAACGAGGATCCATGGGAGCGTCTTGATACTTTGAAGGCACATCTGAATACTCCTATCCAGATGCTGCTGCGCGGCCAGAATCTGCTGGGCTACAACCATTATTCTGATGATGTGGTTCGTGCTTTCGTAAGAAAGGCATCTGAGCACGGCGTTGGCGTATTCCGTATCTTTGATGCACTGAATGATGTTACCAACCTGCGCACAGCTATTGATGCAGCTTTGAATGCCAAGGAGAAGCCGCATGTACAGGGCTGCTTGGTATACACCGTAAGTCCGTTCCACACCAATGAGACCTTCGTAGAGCTTGCCAAGAAGCTGCAGGAGATGGGCGTTCACTCCATCTGCATCAAGGATATGTCCGGCTTGCTGAAGCCTTATGTAGCTGAGGATTTGGTTCGCAAGCTGAAGGCTGCCGTAGATTTGCCAATCGAGCTGCATACTCATTACACCTCCGGTTTTGGCTCCATGACCTATCTGAAGGCTATAGAGGCTGGCGTTGATATTATCGACTGCGCATTGTCTCCGCTGGCAAACGATACTTCCCAGCCATGTACCGAGACCATGGTAGCAACCTTGGAAGGCACTGAGAGAGATACAGGCTTGGATCGTCAGGCTATGGATCCTATCGCTAAGCATTTCCTGAAGGTTAAGAAGGACATCATGAAGGAGTTCAATCTGCCTGGTTACTTCGATGTAAATCCGAAAGTTCTCGACTTCCAAATTCCTGGCGGTATGCTTTCCAACCTCGTAAACCAGCTTAAGTCCATGGGCGCTGCTGACAAGTATCAGGAGCTTTTGGATGAGATGCCTCGCGTACGTGAGGATTTGGGCTTCCCTCCATTGGTAACTCCATCCTCTCAGATTGTTGGTACTATGGCTACCATGAACGTAATCATGCAGGCTAACGGCCAGCCTCGTTATTCCATGGTTCCGAATGAGGTTCGCGACCTCGCACGCGGCAAGTTCGGCAAGACTCCAAAGCCTGTTAAGCCTGAGGTATTGGCTGCTATGAAGATTAAGCCGGAGGAAATGATTACCGACTGCGCTGTTGAGGATGCCAAGGCTCCTAAGATGGCTGACTTCCGCAAGGAGCTGGCTGCCAAGAAGATTGAGAAGAAGCTGGCTGGCATCAAGGCAAGCCTGGCAAGCGTGGATGCAGATATCTACGAGCAGGTTCGTGATTCTCAGATTGCCAAGGTTCTTGACGAGATTCCAGAGGAGGATGTTCTCTCCTATGCCCTGTTCCCACAGGTTGCTTTGGACTTCTTCGAGAAGAACGGTCGTCTCTAATCAGAACAAAATACATTATGCTTATCGGATGGCGGAGATTTTCTCCGCCGTCTTTTTTTATTGAGAAACGCTCTACCTATTTAGCGTGTATTGATGTATAATTAAAAGCAAAACGACTATGGAGGCTGAAGAAAATGGTTTCAGAAAAAATGCATACCCTGGGCACAAAGAAGTCGACGATTCGCACGATTTTTGAATATGGCAGGAAAAGGGCTGCCGAGGTGGGCGAGGAAAATGTCTATGATTTTTCTATAGGCAATCCCAATGTGCCTGCTCCGGAAGCAGTTAAGACTGCCATTATCGATCTGCTGAATACTGTGGATAGCTGCACCCTGCACGGCTATACGGTTGCTCCTGGCGACCCACAGGTGCGTCAGACTATTGCTGAGAGCATAAACCGCCGTTTTGGCACTGATTTTGCTGCCAAGAATCTCTTTATGACCAGCGGCGCTGCCGCCGCCATTACGATTTGCTTCAAGGCTTTGCATGAAGATGAAGCAGATGATGAGTTTTTGACCTTTGCACCATATTTTCCAGAGTATGGCTGTTTTGTAGAATCTGTAGGTTCTAGATTAAAGGTTGTCCCTGCAAATACCGATAACTTTCAGATTCAGTTTGACAAATTTGAACAAATGCTCACGCCTAAGACCAAGGCGGTAATCGTCAACAGCCCGAATAATCCGAGCGGCGTCGTGTATTCGGAGGCAACTATCAAGAGGCTTGCTAGTATTTTGGAAGCCAAAGCGCAGGAATTTGGCCATTCTATTTTTATCATTTCTGATGAGCCTTACCGCGAGCTGGTTTATGGAGATTTGACTGTGCCTTATATACCGAAGTATTACGCCAATACCTTGGTTTGCTATTCGTGGAGCAAATCCCTGTCCTTGCCGGGAGAGCGTATCGGCTATATTGCCGTGCCTGACGAGGTGGCAGATTTTGGCAGGATTTACGGCGCCCTTGCTGGTGCAGCAAGGGTGCTGACGCATGTCAATGCTTCTTCGCTGTTCCAGCGCGTTGTAGCTCGCTGCGTAGATGAGCCATCCAATATTGCAGCCTATGAGCGCAACGGCAACCTTTTGTACAATGGGCTTATCGAAGCTGGCTTTAGCTGTCAAAAGCCACAGGGAGCGTTTTATTTGTTTCCGCAGGCTCTAGAACCTGATGACAGGGCTTTTTGCGAGCGTGCCAAGAAATATGACCTTTTGCTGGTGCCTGGTTCTGATTTTGGATGTCCTGGCTATTTCAGAGCGGCGTACTGCATCAAGGAAGACACTATAAGGAGGTCGCTGCCTGCCTTCAGGAAATTGGCGGCAGAGTATGGTAAATAGGCATGGATTTTAGCGGCTTGAACGAAAAACAACAAAGCGTAGCCAAGGAGCTGGATCGCAATATCCTGCTCCTTGCTTCGGCTGGCACGGGCAAGACCAACACGCTCGCCTACAGGATAGAGAATATTCTGACCCAGAAGCTGGCAAAGCCAGAGGAGATAGTCTGCCTTACCTTTACCAACAAGGCGTGTAATGAAATGAGGGCGCGCATCAGCCAGATAGCAGGCAATTCTGCCGAAGCTGTCATGGTAAAGACTATTCATGGCTTCTGCTATGAGATTCTGCGCTGGGCGGCAAGGCAGGAATGTGATATTTTTGCTGATTTTACTGTTTTTGATGAAACGGATTGCTTGGAGCTGATTGCCAACCTTCGATATACAAGCGGCGATAAGGCGGCTGTCTTGCAAAGCCTGATAAATCTTGTCAAAGAGCACAGGGGTGAGTACAATATTTTTTCATCTGACCCTAGGCAGGACTATGAAAGTGCGCTTTCCCGCCTAAAAAAGGAAAAACAGCAGCGTTTGAGAGATGCTGCCAAGGGAGATGAGCAGCTTTGGCAGGTTTTTGAGGCGCATTGTGCTGAGATTATCGAGGAATACGATGGCAAGCTGGGTGAAAATCATGCAGTTGATTTCAATGACCTCGTGAATGAAGCCTATCGCTTGCTGCAAATGGATGAGGTGGCGGCTGTTTGGCAAAACCGCTTTAGGTTTTGGTGCGTGGACGAGGTGCAGGACATCAGTCGTCTTGAGTACAAGCTTTTGCATAAGATGTTTGGGCAGGGCAATCTGCTTCTTTGCGGTGATATATTTCAGACTATCTATGCTTGGCGAGGCTCTGATCCGGAGTTTATCAATAAAAGCTACATGAGGGACTATCAGCCTGGGCTTGTCGTATTTAATGAGAACTACCGTTCGACTGCCAATCTGCTTTTGGCTGGGTTTGGCTATTTGAAAAATACCTTTCCTCAGCGAGTGGCAGGACTGTTTCCAGAGGATGCGGTCGCTGTCAATACAGAGCCGGGCGAGCCAGTGGTGCACAAGGCTGTGTGGAGTACGCTTGCCGAGGCAAGCTGGATTTATGAAAAGCTGCAGAAACTTCAGCCAGGGGACTTGTCCAAGGTATGCATCTTGTGCCGAGCCAACTGGTATGCACAGAAATTGTCGAATGCATTGCTGGGGATTCGCAGCCAAAGATGGCAGCAATATCAGGATGGACAGCGGAAGGAAAAGGATTTTCCTTTGGATTTTATGCTGGTGGATGAGTTTAAATTCTTTCGGCGGCAGGAAATCAAGGATGTAGTGGCTGCCTTGAGGCTGCTCATCAATCCTCAGGACGGCAGCAGCCTCTTGAGGCTGTTGAAGCGTTTTGGCAGGCGCATCGGTTCTGCCACGATAGCCAAAATCCAGTCTGATGCGTATCAGAGGTCAGGAATCAGACTGACCGACCTTCTGCATCCGTCCACGCAGAAATACGCCGAGCCATATGAACTGCTGCTGCGCCAGTTGGAAAAGTCGCAGGTGGTGGTATTTGATGTTGAGGCAACGGGACTTGATACGGCGAGGGATGAGATTATCCAGCTTGCCGCTATCAAGGTAAATTTGCAGGGAGAGATCAAGGAGCGCTTTGTTAAATATCTCAAAGCCACAAAGTCTGTAGGGCTTTCGGAGAAGGTACACCATATCAGAGATGAACGGCTTCAAAGAGAAGGTGTCGAGCCAGCGAGGGCCTTGCAGGAGTTTTGTGATTTTGCCAAAGGAAGCGTAATCGTTGGACACAATGTAGTTTTCGATTTGACGATTTTGGCAAGCCAGCTCAGGCGGCTGGAGCTGCCAGCTCTGGATATACCGGCATTTTATGACACTCTGGATATATACCGCCGTTTTTATCCACAGCTTCCCAACTACAAGCTCGAGTACCTTGGCGAGGCATTCCATGTCAAGCACAAGTCCTCACATGATGCTTTTGACGATATATGTGCGACAGCGGAAATCCTCATTCATGCCGTAAGGGAGCAGGTTTTGCCTGACAGGGATGTGCGCCGCAGCTATCTCAGCAAGTATGTGGCATTATTTGCACCGCTTGCCAAAGTGTTTGACGAGCTTAGGGCAAAAATGCCATGTCTCTCTTTATCCGAACTGATCGTAGAGGTGATTATGTCCTTGAAGATTAATGATTTTTATGTCAGGGACGCGGTACGTTTGGAAAATCTGCGCGATTTGGTGCGCTATAGCAGGGAGCTGGCCCAGATGCCGCAATCAGATGCTCGCCATGATACCTATGATGCCCTGCAGGAATTTCTGCGCCTGACGGCGATGTCCAATACGGAGTTGGATTTGATGCTGAAAGACCATCCCAAGATTCCGATTATCACGGTACATCAAGCCAAAGGCTCTGAATTTGATACTGTGTTCTTGGCAGGCTTGCAGGAGGGAGTCTTTCCGACAAGGTTTGCCATGAAGAATGATGATGTTGCCGAGGAGGCACGGCTTTTTTACGTGGCGCTTACTAGGGCAAAGAGGAGGCTTTTTCTCACCTCCGTGGCAGACAAGCAAAATGCAGTGTGTCGCTTTATAAAAAATATCCCACAGAGATACCTCGTGGAGGATAGAAAATAAAACAGCTTTTTCTTGACGAAAATAAGGCATAGGTAGTAATATCTTTATGGTATTGATTTATGAGTTATATTGTGAGGTGAATGACAATGGACGCAGGACCTGAACCCAGGGACACGCCTAAACTAAATAGGGGGACTGTATCCCTTGTCATGCCGGATTTTGCCCTGTAAGGGCAGGGATTGCTGATTTTGGTATGCCGGATATGGTCTCCGTACTGAAAGGAGCAATTTTATAATGCTGAAGATTTACAAATCTTTTGACAGCGGTCCGCTGCAGGAGCTGACCCTGAAAACCTTGGAGAGCGGTGCCTGGATTAATATCGTTGACCCAACGCCTTATGAGCTGAAGGTAGTGGGGAATCTTACCGAGGTTGAGCCGGATTTTCTCCGTTCCGCCTTGGATGATGAGGAGCGCTCCCATATCGATATTGAGGACGACAACGTGATGATTCTGACCAATGTGCCGGTTGTCCGTGATACAGGCAGCTATGACACTCTGCCGTTGGCGATTATCGTTACCGAGGAGTACATTATTACCGTATGCTTGGAGGAAACTCCCGTGCTGTCATACTTTAATGAAAAGACCGCCAGACTCTTCCGCACCTTCAAGAAGACTAGATTCCTGTTTCAGATTCTTTACAGGACGGCTACCTTCTATCTGCGCTATCTGCGCCAGATCAGCAATCAGTCTGATGAAATCGAGAGTAAGCTGAGACATTCGATGAACAATCAGGAAATCCTGAAGCTTTTGGAGCTGCAGAAGGCATTGACCTACTTTAATGCCTCGCTGAGGTCAAACGGCGCTGTGCTGGACAAGCTGATGCGATTGCGCACGACTACCTCGATGCAGCCGATGCTGAAATATTATGAGGAGGACGAGGACCTTTTGGAGGACGTCATCATTGAGAACAAGCAGGCGCGGGAAATGGTCGAGATGTACAGCAAGATCATGGGGCGCTTGGCAGATACGTTTTCTTCCATTATTTCCAATAATCTGAATCAGGTGATGAAGTTTTTGGCGGCAGTGACGATTTTGCTTGCCATACCGACGGTAATATCCAGCTTCTTCGGCATGAATGTGCCTGTTCCTATGGAGGATACGCCGTTTGCCTTTTGGTATATTTTCTTTTTTGCCGGAGCGTTTGCGGCTGTCTGCGGCGTGCTCTTGTGGAAAAGGGATATGTTCTAAGAGGTGCATATACAAAATGCACAAAAATAAGGCTTGCGCCACAGGTTTATCCTGCCGGCACAAGCCTTATTTTTATTGACTAGGCATAAAATCAGTCAAGCAGATATATTTCAATAAATTGACGTCCAAACCAAATAGCCTCTTCATGGGTGTCAAAGGCGATGTCGATGGTATTGCCTTGGATATTCCAGCCGATATCCTCGGCAATGGCTTTGCCATACCCCGGTATATATACCGCCGTACCCATAGGGATGTAGTTCGGGTCTACAGCGATGACGCCGCGACGCAGCAGAGTGCCAGAGGCGGTGTATTGACCCATGCCTGGATCCTGCGGGCTGTAGGCATAGGCTTCGACGGTTACAATCCTGGCATTGGAGAGATCAACCTCGCCGCTGGCAGAAGCTACGGAAGCAAAAGCCATGAGCAGCAATCCCAAAACAAATGTCAGACTGAATTTTTTTAGTCTCACAATTCCACGACCTTTCTGATAAAATCTCTAGTATATTTTATCACATATTGCAAAGCGTGTCAAAAAGCGCTCTGATATGCATTTATTGCGGATTGATTGCTAGTGAATTATTGCTAGTGATATGACAATCAGTTATAATTGAAGCCATAGGAACTCATTTCCCCTCGTCTATAGAGGCAGGGGATGTCCTTTGGATAGCTATAGTTAGGAGATAAAATAATATGCAAATCACAAAATCTACCTTGCCGATCAAGCTGGGGGCGGTGGCAGGCCTTGGGCTTTTATTTCTCATCGTGTACATTCTCAATCCAAGTTTTTGGGGCGAGCTGTGGGATGTCTGCCTTAGCGGCGATATGCACAGAATCGCAGGCTACATAAACTCCTTTGGCGCATGGGCGATGGTGTTCAGCTTCTTCTTGGTGCTGTGCGTGAATGCGATAGGCTTTCCGCCTGCCATGATTTTTTCGGCTGCCAATGCCTTGATTTTCGGCATTGTGCCCGGCATCGCCTTGGCATGGATAGCGGAGACGGCAGGCTGTGCCCTGAGCTTCGTGCTGCTGAGGTTTTTGTTCAGGGATGCAGCGGAGAGCGTCATCTCCAAGCACAAATCCCTGCAAAAAATCGATGATTTCAGCGGGGCGCGCGGCTTTCGGATTATGCTGATAGCGAGAGTCATTCCCTATATGCCGTCAGGACTGCTGAACGCCCTCGGCGCTGTCAGCCGCCTGAGCCTCAAAGAATTTACCGTAGCGGCGCTGATAGGCAAGCTGCCGTCCACCGCCATAGAAGCGATGATTGGCCATGATGCGGTAACGGCAGGCGAGAATCCGCACAGGCTGGTGTTTTCGCTGGTCTTGGCAGTGGTGATGGTCCTGGGATTTATCATATATGAAAAAAGGCAGAAGCAGAAAGAGGGTCAAAATTGATCTGCAAGGCTCTGCAATAATGTATAGGGGGAATTTTTTATGGAAGAAAAGAAAGGGCGTATTTTTTTCTTGGACAATTTAAAGGCATTTATTGTCTGCTTGATGATTGTCTTTCACGTAGCGCTCTGCTATATGGCATATGCGCCGGAATGGTGGTATACTGTAGACAAGGCCGATCCGCAGTTTTCCTTTACGCTGTTTGTCATGTGGGCGGATATCTTTATCATGCCGGTGATGTTCTTTATCTCAGGCTATTTCGGGCTGATGTCGCTTGCCAAGCAGACGGATGGCAGGTTTTGGAAGAACAAGCTGGTAAGGATTGTTCTTCCGTGGATTGCCGGCGTGGTCTTGCTGGCTCCGCCTGTGACGTTTATCATGTTTGCCAGCCGCGGGATTCCCATGGACTACGTGCATGATTACCTTTTCAAGCTGTTTTGGTTTGGCCCGTGCTTTAGCCATGTGCAATATTGGTTCTTGGGCGTCCTGACCTATCTGTATATTGCCATGTTTGTCTTTTGCAAGCTGCGTCCTTCCTTTAGAAGGCAGCTTCCGGCCGATATGCCGGGAGCAAGGCTCTTTGTCGGCTTTACGGTACTCAGCCTTGCCTGCACGGTGGCAGGCTATCTTTACACAGGCGGCAACAATGATTTGTGGACATTTGTTTGGCCGATTCTGGTTTTTCAGCCGACCAGGGTATCGCTCTATCCTTTGTATTTCTTTTTGGGGGCATATGCTTGGAGGCATCAATGGTTTACGCCAAATGGCTATAGGGCAGATCCTGCCAAGTGGCTGCCTGCGCTTATCGTTACGAGTGTTGCCTATCTTTTTTACGGCATCATGGGCGCGCAGATGGCTGCCAGCATGGAGCAGTACATGATTGTCAAGTCGGCAATACACGTCCTCTTTGTCCTTGCGGCTGTATTTGGGCTGCTGGCGCTGTTCCAGTCCCAGCTTGACTATACCAATAAATTTTTAGGGGAGCTGGCTGCCAACAGCTACAACATGTACTACACCCATATGGGGCTGGTCATGCTGATTGTCTGGTATTTTGTGCAGTTTGCCCTGCCAGTGTATCTAAAATACATGCTGGTATGTATTTTATCGCTCCTCGCCAGCTATCTCACAGGCAAAATTCTCATGCTTCTGCCGTGTTTTTCATCTGGCAAAAAGGCAAAGCAAAATAAGTAATGATGTGATATGCCATGGGTGCTGAAAAATAAGTAAAAATAAGGCTCTGAGTGACTTGATTTTTTGCTCAGAGTCTTTTATTATGTTAGAAGGGATTTCATCTAAGATTGAGGTATGAAATCCTGCTTTTGTCACAACGTGAAGGAGGAATCCTGATGATTATATTGGCATCTGCTTCTCCACGACGGAGAGAACTTTTGGATCAGATTGGCTGTTGCTACAGGGTAGAGGCAAGCCAGGCTGAGGAAGTAGCCTGCCAGGGCTTGACGCCTTCGGCAGTAGTCAAGAAAAATGCCTATCTCAAGGCAGCAGCGGTGGCTGCCCATTATCCGGACATTCCGGTGTTGGGGGCTGACACGGTGGTGAGCCTTGATGATGATATATTTGGTAAGCCCAAGGACAAGGAGCATGCCAGGGAAATGCTGACGAGGCTTTCAGGCAGGACGCACCAGGTATCTACTGGCGTGGCTATAGCCTGGCGCAATCAGTTCTGGCAGGCATATGAGACGACGGAGGTAGATTTTGCCCCGCTTTCTAGTGCAGAGATAGACCGTTACATTGCTACTGGCGAGCCAGCCGACAAGGCAGGTGCTTATGGTATACAGGGACGGGCTGCTGCGTTTATTGAACAAATCAGAGGGTCTTATTCCAATGTCGTAGGGTTGCCGCTTCATTGTCTATATGGTCTTGCCCAGAAAGCGGGGATTGATTTATATGGCAATGGTGAGGGATCTTCCGGTTGAGGAGCGTCCAAGGGAGAGATTATTGGCTCTAGGGCCTGGATTTTTGAGCAATGCCGAGCTTTTGGCTATTCTGCTGCGGAATGGGTTTCGGGAGAAATCCGCTTTGGACATGGCAGGCGATATCCTGAAGCAATGCGGCACTGACGGCATAGGCGGACTGGTCAGGCTGTCTATTTCCCAACTGGGACAAATGAAAGGGATAGGTACTGCCAAGTCGGCAGAGCTGATGGCTGCCGTGGAGCTGGGGCGGCGTATGGCAACCCACAGTACGAGGCAGAAGGTTGTGATTACCTGTCCTGATGATGCTGCAGAATATGCGATGCCTAGATTCAAATATGAGGAACGGGAGCATTTTGCAGTAATATTAATGAATATAAAAAACCATATTTTATCCATGCCGGTTATTTCTATTGGCAGCCTTACTGCCTCCGTGGTACATCCTAGAGAGGTTTTCAAGGCGGCGATTCAGCAGACGGCGGCCTCCATGATACTGGTGCACAATCATCCGAGCGGCGATCCTACCCCGAGCAGGGAGGATATTGCTACGACGAGGCGGATTGTGGAGGCAGGCAAGCTCATGGATATACCCGTCCTTGATCATATTATTTTAGGAAATAATAAATATATTTCCCTAAAAGAAAAAGGTGTGATAAAATAAGGTTTACTGTACGTGTGATACAGCAACGGTATTTCTTTGAAGGGAGTAATTTAAAACATGTGGAGTATTTTTGGCGGTCTGTCTCATGACATGGGTATCGATTTAGGAACAGCAAATACATTGGTTCATATCAAGGGCAAGGGTATTGTGCTTCGTGAGCCTTCTGTAGTAGCAATCAAGAGCGATACAGGCGATGTTTTGGCTGTAGGTGATGAGGCAAAGCGCATGATTGGCCGTACTCCGGGCAGCATTGTGGCTATCCGCCCGATGAAGGATGGCGTCATTGCAGACTTCGATGTAACTCAGGCTATGCTGAAGTATTTCATCCGCAAGGCGATGAATAGCAAGTCGTTTGTTCGTCCAAGGGTTGTGGTGGGCGTGCCTTCCGGCGTTACTGAGGTCGAGAAGCGTGCTGTTATCGATGCGGCTCAGCAGGCTGGTGCCAGAGAGGCATATCTGATCGAGGAGCCAATGGCGGCAGCTATCGGCGCAGGCCTGCCTGTAGAGGAAGCTACCGGCTCGATGGTCGTTGATATTGGCGGCGGTACGACGGAGATAGCCGTTATTTCCCTGGGCGGCATTGTTACGAGCTGCTCTATCCGCATTGGCGGCGATGAAATGGACTCTTCCATTATCCAGTACATCAAGCGTGAGTACAATCTCTTGATCGGCGAGCGCACGGCTGAGGAAATCAAGATCAATATCGGTGCAGCCATCGTAGATCCAAGGCAGGATAAGACCATGGACATCCGCGGCCGTGATTTGGTCAGCGGCCTGCCGAAGACGGTGCGCATCCAGTCCAGCGAAATCTGCGATGCCTTGAGTGAGCCAGTACACAAGATTGTGGAGGCTGTCAAGGGCACGCTCGAAAAGACTCCGCCTGAGCTGGCTGCCGATGTCATGGATCACGGCATCATGATGACCGGCGGTGGTTCTCTGCTGACCAGCCTTGACAAGCTGCTGAGCCAGGAGACCGGCATGCCTGTACTCGTTTCCGAGGATGCACTTTCCTGCGTAGGCGAGGGTACGGGACGCTCCTTGGAGAATATCGAGCTGTTGAAGCGTGTTGTTATGACGACAAAGAAGTTGAGATAAAATGAACAGGGTACGACGGGATAAAAATTCGCAGCGGACTGTCTGGCTGTTGGTTTTTGTAGCAGTCAGCGTCTTTGTGATTATATTTTTTGCAGCCAGGGGCAGGTTTTCTGCTCCTTTAGGCAGCATAGCAGCTACAGGGGCGCTGGCTCCTTTCCAAAGGGCCGTATCCTGGGCGGGCTATCGTATCAATGGCGTGACTTCCTCTATTTGGGAGCTGGTGTCTGCCTATTATCAGAACGAGCTTTTGAAAAATGAAGTCGTCCAGCTTAGGCAGCAGAATCTCACTGCCAGCGAATATGCGGCAGAGAATGAGAGGTTGCGCAATCTTTTGGGCTACAAGCAGTCTGCGCACCAGTTTGATTTGGAAGCAGCACAGGTTATCGGCAGAGAGCAGGCGACTTGGACGAGCATGATTGTCATCAACAAAGGCACGAGTGACGGCGTTGATAAGAATATGCCGGTAGTCACTGAAAAGGGACTTGTGGGAGTTGTTGCCGAGGCGGCGCCGAATGCCTCCAAGGTTCAGCTTATTCTCGATCCTCGCTGTTCCGTTGGCACGCTGATTCAGCGTCCTGAGTCGAGAGTGGCGGGCATCGTGCAGGGCAGTAACGAGGATTCGCTGACGCCTATCATGATCAATATCCCCAAAAATGCCGATGTGGTAGGGGGAGATATGGTGATTACCTCTGGCTTTGGCGGTATTTTCCCCAAGGGAATTGCCGTAGGCACGGTGGAGTCGCTCAAGGATGACGGTGGCGGACTTTTGAAGATTGCCAAGCTGCAGCCGGCAGTGGATTTTCAAAAGCTTGAGGATGTGATGGTCATTACTGCCTCGAGAGAAGCGCCGCCTGCGCCTCTGACGCCTCCGCCGCAGACTCCTGGCACGGAAACTGACAAGGATGGCAATCCTATCAATGCAGAGAACGCAGATAATCCAAACAATGCAGACAAGGCAGAGGATAAGTGATTATGAATATTTTCTTGGGCTGGCTGGCAATGGCATTGGGCATTTATGTTTTACAGTCCTCGTTTCTGCCATTGATTTTTTTTCACGGCATAGGGCCTGATTTACTGCTTTTGATGACTATATCCTATGCATTTCTTAAGGGAAAGAGGCTGGGGAGCTTCATGGGCTTTCTGCTGGGACTTTTTACGGATTTGGCTACGGGCGGTTTTTTAGGCGTCAATGTTTTTGTCTATATGCTGCTGGGCTTTGGCTGCGGTATCTTTTCCAACAGGGTGCTGAGGGACAGCTTTGTCCTGCCTATCGTGGCATCCTTTATGGGAACGATGCTTGCCTATTCCTTCCATGAGCTTATCATGCTGCTTTTGGGCTATGGCTTTTATCCTTTGGCACATATGCAGTTCAAGCTTTGGCCTATGCTGTGCTACAATATTCTTTTTGCATGGCCGGTGCATGTCATGGTTCACAGGATGGATGAATTTGTTACCAAAAAGAAATAGTGCAGTTTCCGTACGGAGGCTGTACATGATTTGTGGCAGTCAGACTGCCACATTTGTTGTTTTATCGAATGAGTGGGAGGTGTGAAGGTCGGATAAGGATATTTTTAGTGTGCGTCTCAAGGCCTTGAGCGTGATCGTAGTGCTGGTCATCATCATCTTGATTACCAGAATGGGCTATTTGCAGGTGTATGATGGCGATTATTATGCCAACCTTGCCGATGGAAACCGCATACGCCTCGTACCGGCAGTGGCACCTAGAGGTACTATGTACGACCGCAATGGCAAGCTGTTGGTGACCAATCATCCGGGCTTTACGGTATCTTTGCTGCCTTTGACGGAGCCTATTTCTGAGGATGTCATCAGCAGGCTTTCAACGCTCTTGAATGTGCCGGTGGAGGAGATTCAGAAAAAGATTGATGCCCATGTCGGCTTTGACCCTATACGCATCAAGACGGATGTCGGACCTGAGCTGACGACGATTATTGCCGAGCAGAAGGACCTCTATCCAGGCGTGGTGGTAGAGGTGCTGCCGATCAGGGACTACATTTATCATCAGCAGGGCGCTCATGCCTATGGCTATGTAAGCGAGATAAGCGATGCCGAACTGGAGAAGAAAAAGGATGAGGGCTACAAGAGCGGCGATATTATCGGCAAATTCGGCTTGGAAAAGGTTTATGACCAGTATCTTCGCGGGACTGACGGCGGCGAGCAGGTCGAGGTTGATGTGACAGGCAAGCCGGTTCAGGTATTAGGTAGGAAGAATCCCATTCCCGGCAATGACCTTTATCTGACTATTGACCAAGAGATACAGGAAGCCGCCGAGAGGGCAGTTGACGATCAGTTGGTGCAGATTGGTGCGCATGCTGCGGCTGCCGTAGCGATGAATCCTCAGACCGGCGAGGTGCTGGCGATTGTCAGCCGTCCTGCCTTTGACCCGAATCTCTTTATCAACGGCATCTCAGCCAAGGATTGGGCGATTATAAACAACAATCCTTATTATCCTATGGATAACAAGGCGATTACGGGCGAGTATCCGCCTGGCTCTACTTTCAAGATTATCACTGGCACGGCGGCATTGTCCGAGGGCAAGGTTACGCCAGAGGAAAGAATCTTTGACTCAGGCCATCACTGGATTATTCCCAAAGGAAATGCTGCAGGCGAGGCTTTGGGCTGGCTGAATTTCGAGCAAGCAATGGCTCATTCGGACAACGTATACTTCTATGAGATGGGAAATCGCCTGGGCATTGACAACATAGAGCGCTATGCCAGAATGTTCGGCATGGGCAAGCTGACAGGGATTGACCTGCCATATGAAGCAGAGGGCTTGGTGGCCTGCAAGGCATACAAGCGGCGTGTTTTTGAAGAGGACTGGTATCTGGCTGAGACCTTCGATGCGGCTATCGGACAGGGCTTCAATTTGGTAACGCCTTTGCAGGCAGCATCGATTATGGGGGAAATTGCTGCCAATGGCAAGCGCTACAAGCCATATCTTGTGGATAGAATCGTCGATGTCAATGGCGGCGTAGTCAAGAAGTTCCAGCCAGAACTTTTGAGCCAGCTAGATGTAGAAGATCGATTCATTCGCTTGGTGCAGAACGGTTTGCATCAGGTTACCCAGTATGGTACTGCCGCCTCGATCTTTGGCAAGAATTATCCTGTCGAGATTGCCGGTAAGACAGGTACGGCAGAAAATCCTCACGGTCGTGACCATGGCTGGTTCGTGGCATATGGACCTTTCGACAATCCAACGATCGTTGTGGCGGTTATCGTTGAGCAGGGCGGCTATGGCTCGCAGTCCGCCGTGCCGATCGGCAAGAAGATTTTGGATGCTGCCTTCCATATCGCCGACCCTGCACAGGCAGCCAAGGCAAAGGCAGAAGCTGAAGCCAGGGCTAAGGCTTTGGCAAACAAGAAGCAGTGAGAGATGAGGTGTAAGTGAATGTCCAAGGATTTTATAAAAATCAAAGGGGTATCTGGCGGATTCCAGCTTATGGTAGACAGCTCGGCTGATTTAAGTCAGATCAAGGAGGCATTTGAGCGCAAGCTGGCACAGCATCCTGAATTTTTTCCGCCAGAAACCAGCTTTCAGCTCGCAGCGCCTGATTTGTCGAAAGAAGTTCGTACAGGCTTGGAGAGCTATCTTCAGGGCAAGGGCTTTAAGCTGACAGATGTGATAAAGCGCAAAAAGTCTTCTGCCAGTGAAGCCGATAGCAAGCGCAATGACGGCGAGGATGCGCAGCAGGTTATGAAGGTCATAAACCGCACTGTCCGCAACGGCGAGGAGATTATCTCACATGGGTCGTTGATGGTCTGCGGCAACGTCAATCCCGGCGCCAAGCTGGTGGCGGCAGGGAGTATCGATGTGAGGGGAAACTGCCGCGGCATTGTGCACGCAGGCGCTATGGGGGATTATCAGGCATTTGTAGTGGCAGACAGACTGATGCCTATGCAGATTCGGATTGCCAATCTAATAGCCCGCTCGCCAGACGAGCCTGAAATAAGCGAATACCCGGAGAAAGCATATATCAAGGATGGTCAGATTCTTATAGAACCAATAGAAAGGTAGGATTTATTCTGATGAGTGAAGTTATTGTTATTACATCCGGCAAGGGGGGCGTTGGCAAGACTACTACCACTGCCAATCTAGGGGTAGGCTTGGCACAGCGCGGCAAAAACGTTGTACTGATTGACACGGATACAGGACTGCGCAACCTTGACCTTCTGTTGGGGCTGGAAAACAGGATTATGTATGATCTAGTAGATGTAACAGAGGGCAGGGTACCGTATAAGAAGGCGTTGGTACGTCACAAAAAGTATGAGAATCTTTTTTTGCTGCCTACTTCACAGATTAAGGATAAGTCTGCGGTAAATCCGGCACAGCTCATGGTTCTCTGCGATGAGCTGCGAAAGGAATATGACTATATTATCATTGACTGTCCTGCCGGTATCGAGCAGGGCTTCAAGACAGCCATTGCTGCTGCGGACAGGGCGATCGTCGTCACCATGCCGGAGGTTTCTGCCGTGCGTGATGCTGACAAGATTATTGGCGAGCTGGGACGTGCCGAAAAGGACAATATCAGCCTGGTTGTCAATAGAATCCGTCCGCAAATGGTGGAAAGCGGCGACATGATGGATATGACTGACATAGATGACATACTTTCCATCAAGTGCATCGGGCAGATACCTGATGACGAGATGGTAGTAACTGCTGCCAACCGTGGCGAGCCACTGGTAGGCAATCCTAAATCGCAGGCAGGCAGGGCCTACGATAATATCGTCCGCCGTATTTTGGGCGAGGATGTCCCCTTTATGACCTTTGAAAAAGATGGTCTTTTTACCCGACTAAAAAAAGCCTTGGGAATGTAAGGGGGGCTGGGGATGTTAGATTCACTGCTTAGTATTTTCAAAAAGGAAAAATCAGGAAAGGTTGCTAAGAAAAGATTGCAGATGGTTTTAATTCAGGATCGTGCCAGTGTATCTCCAGAGGTCATGGAAAGATTGCGTGATGATATAATCCAGGTTATCTCCAAGTATATGGTTATCAACAAGAGCGATATGGAGATTTCATTGGAAAATGTAGAGGATTCGGTAGCCTTGGTTGCCAATATACCTGTACAGAATATGCGTCATCAATAACAACGGTTGGTTCGTTACTCAGGAAATACACGGGGGAATATACATGGTAGATTATAGCACAGCTATAGAACGATATGCGGCGGCAGCAAAAAAGGGGGATGCGGCTGCGATGGCTTTCCTTGGGCAGTCCTTGCTGTCGGAGGGTATAGGCTATTTGACTAGCAGTGCTAGATATGGCAATCAAGAGGCTCTAGATATATTGGAGGAATTGCTGGAGCATGGTCATTCGAGGCTTTTGGCGGCAAGGGAAGGCGTGCATCAGGCTGGCAAGTTGCTGAATACATCGGAAATACAGCCGGGCAGCATTGTTCAGTTCGGTCATTCCAGCCTCAAGGACGAGCCGCTCGACTGGCAGGTGCTTGAGGTGCATGATGACAGGGCGCTGCTTCTGAGCAGGTATGTTTTGGAGTACAGGCCCTTTCACGACCGCTGGGGGTTGGTGACATGGGAAAATTCCAGCCTGCGCAAATATCTGAATGATGAGTTTTGGCATATGGCGTTTACGGAAGAAGAACGTCAGTCCATTGCCAGGATTTTGGTCAAGGCAGATGAAAATCCCATGTGCAATACTGATCCTGGCAATGATACCAAGGACAGGGTGTTTTTGCTGAGCGTGGTAGAGGCGCAGAAGTATTTTGCTGTCAATCACAATCGCCAGTGCACGTATTATTCAGGCGGCAGGCAGAGTACCCGTCCGAGCTGGTGGTGGCTTCGCTCGCCGGGCTTCAATGAGGCAAATGCCGCCAGCGTCGGCGATGATGGCTCATTCCAGTACAGTTATGTGCGAGATATACGTGGCGGCATCAGGCCTGCAATCTGGCTGAAATTATAGTGAGGCATCCCAAGCTTCCAGCCGCTTAAGGGTCTTTTAGGAGTGTAATCATGCCTTGGAGCGCAAAAAATAAATAAATAGTTTCTCATAAGAGATGATTTTCCGTTTGGTGCAAGATGATGTCGAGCACCAAGCGGATTTTTTATGTCGGCATAAGACGGTCTGTTTGTTAAATCGTTGCAGATAATGAGAAATAGGAGTAAAATTAATACGATAAGGGTTTTGTGTATCGAAAAAAGGATGGATTTATGATAAAGAATTTCTTCAAGGCTGCAATCGGTACTTTGTCGGTGGTGCTTGCATGCATGGAGTGCCTGCTAATGCCGGTGACGGCATATGGTGCAGACACCAGCACGCTTGTGCGTGTCGGCTACGTCAATTCTCCTTCTTATGAAGAGGGAGGCGAGGGAGAGTACAAGACTGGCTCTGGCTATGAGTTTTTGCAGAAGATTTCCTATCAGACGGGCTGGAAATATGAATATGTATATGGCTCGTTCAGCGAGCTGTACAACAAGCTGGTCAAGGGGGAGATAGACCTCATGGGGGATATTTCCTATACGCCGGAACGAGCACGGCTTATGAATTTTTCTTCCTATCCCATGGCGAAGGATAATTATTATCTTTATTGCCTGCCTACCAATAAAGAATATATGTCTGGCAATATAAGCGTTGTCAATGGCAAGACAATCGGCGTTACCAAGAACAGCTATCAGGAAAAGCTCCTGCGCAAATGGCTGGCTGAGTACCATATTCGGGCATATATCCAGTTTTACAATGGCTATGACGATATGATGGCGGACTTGGACAATGGCGAGATTGACTTTATTGCTACGCCGCGCTTGGCGCCTGGCCGCTTTGCCTATGCTACAGTGGCTGATATCGGCTATAGTGATACCTTTTTTGTCGTTGCCAAGGACAGGCTGGATTTGTTTGGAAGCCTGGAAAAGGCGCTCTACAAGATTCATAGTGCCGAGCTAAACTATGGGGTGGCTCTGCAGCATAAATATCAAAAGGGCTTGCTGTCAGATACCTTCCTCTATGCGCCGGAAGCGGCATGGCTGGATGCTCATGACTGGACGGTGCGTGTCGGTTATCTAGAGGCAAACCGTCCGTATTCCTACAAGGATGAGGAAGGCAATCTCTCAGGCGTCATGGCAGAGCTTTTGCAGAATATGGCAAAAAATCTAGGCATTAAATTTGCTGTCAAGAATTATTACAGCAATGATGAGCTGTTCAAGGCTCTTGCCAAGGGCGATATTGATGTCATAGGTCCGTGCTATGGCGATCCATGGCTTACCGAGCAGGACAATCTGATTCAGAGCAATGCCGTTTTGACGACTTCCGCCGTGCTGGTGCGCAAAAACGTCAATGATGCCAAGACGCCTAATCGGATTGCGGTTTCGAGAAATAGCTTTATTCGCAAGGAAGCCGTGCGAATCCTCTATCCTGCTGCCGAGCTGTGGGTGTGTGACAGCCTGGAGGAAGCTGTGGGACTGGTGGATGCGGGCAAGGTTGATGCCATGGTCATAGCGGCATCGCAGACCAATATCCTCAAACGCTTTCCAAAGGCGGACAATTTCAGCATGATTAATCTTTCCAATGAGCTTGATGTCTGCCTTGATTTTACCAAGGAAAATGTGGAGCTGGCAAATATATTCAATAAGGGCATCGTATCAGCGACACGCAATATGGAAAACAGGGCGCTGACAGAGAGCACCGTGGTCAACCGCAAGGCAGGCCTAGAGGATTTTATCAGGGACAACCTCGTTCCTGTTACCTTTCTCTTGCTGCTATTTATCGTGATTTTGGTAAATTATGCCATTGAGAAAAATTCAGTGGCGAGGAAATTGCAAAAAAGCAAGCTCGAATTGCAAAATGCCAATGAACAGCTCACCGCCTTGAATCAGGAGATGCAGGCACAGCACTACGAGCTGCAAAGAAGCTACGAGCACCAGCAGGAGCAGAATCATGCCCTCTATAGGCTGAATAAGGAGCTGGAGGAAAAGGAAAAAGCTCTCCAAAAGGCGAGCAATGCCAAGTCGATGTTCTTGTTCAATATGTCTCATGACATTCGCACGCCGATGAATGCCATTATCGGCTTTGCCGAGCTTTTGAAGGATGAGTCGCTGACAGAAGAGAAGCGCAAGGATTACGTAACCAAGATTATTGATTCTGGCAAGTTCCTCTCGACATTGATTAACAATGTGCTGGACATGGCGCGAATTGAGAGCGGCAAGATGGAGCTGAACGAAAGGGTGCACAGGCTGGGCTGCATTACCAGGATGATGAAGTCTGCCTTTAGCGAGCAGATGCGCAAAAAGAATCAGCAATTTGATGTGACTATTGATGTCTGGACGCAGTATGCTTGGTTTGATGCCACCAAGGTGCAGCAGGTGCTCTTCAATTTGCTGAGTAATGCCAGCAAATACACGCCGGATGGCGGCAGTGTCAGCCTTGCCCTGAAGGAACTGCCAAGTGACCGCGAGGGCTGCTGTAAGATAAACGTGATCATTAAGGATACGGGCAGGGGCATGTCGCCAGAATATCTGCCGCATATATTTGAGGATTTCAGCAGGGAGCGCAACTCGACAGAGGGCAATGTTGCCGGCACAGGCCTTGGGCTGCCTATCGTCAAGAGCCTGTTGGATTTTCTAGGCGGCGAGATTGACGTTGAAAGCCAGGAGGGCAAGGGAAGCTGCTTTACTGTCACCCTGTGGTACAGGATAGCTGATGAGCCTGATGAGGCTACGGACGAAAGAGAAGCCGAGCTGCCTGATGTCAAGGAGCTGGCAGGCAAACGGATTCTGTTTGTAGAGGACAATGACCTCAATGCAGAGATTGCCATGACCCTGCTGGGGAAGGAAGGCTTCGTGCTGGAGCGTGCCGCAGATGGCGTAATCTGCTTGGATATGCTGGAAAAGGCTGCGCCTGATTATTATGATTTGGTGCTGATGGACATTCAGATGCCGAATATGGATGGCTATACGGCTACGAGGCGGATAAGGGAAATGCAGGATGAAGCCAAGGCAGGCATACCTATTGTGGCAATGACGGCGAATGCCTTTGAGGAAGACAAGCGGAAGGCGTTTGAGGCTGGCATGGATGCCCACGTGGCAAAGCCAATCAACGTAAAGGAGCTTCTCAATGTCCTTTTGCGACTGCTTGCATCCAAGTAACAGGCATGTCAGGCTGCAAATGTTTTGTTTGCACGTAGTAAGTAAATGGGGCATGCGCCTTGTTTTTCAATACATCCGGAGCGATAAGTATGGATACGAAGCAAATAAATAACTCTCCCCAAAAGCATATAGAAAAGCCACAGCAGGAAAAAAATCCTATCCCTGCCAGTAATGCTGCTCGTATCAGTGGGCAGGGCGAAGGCATTTTGGAGTGCCTGCAGCGGGATAGGCGAATTTTGGATATACTGTGCTACGATTTTACGGCAGTCTACTACATAGATTTGAATACGGGCAGCTTTACCACGCTCAAGCTGGGCGAGAATACCAACGCAGAACTTCTCCAGCGAGAAAATAATGTCGTATTGGAAAATTTTGATTTGTATGCCCGGCAGTATGCGGATAAGTATATTCGGGAAAAAGACAAGGGCAAATTTTTAGCGTGGTTTAATTGCCGCAATTTAAAGCAGAAATTGCTGGGTAAGGACAGGATTACGTATCACTACCGCTCCTTGCCGAATAAATCAGGGAAGAAATTCTTTGACACCCAGGTCATCAAGGTGCATGTGGATAGCAGGATTTTCAAGGTCTTTATGAGCTTTCGCCATATAGATGATATTTTAGAGCCTGAGATTACGATGCAGGAAAAGCTGCAAAAGGCGCTTGATGTCCTGAGGCTGAACAATGAGATTATTTCTACGATTGGCAAGAGCTATGATGCGATTTTCCGTATTGATTTGCGGGCTGACTATTTTGAGGAGATTTCCACGATAGACGGCATCCATAAGCTTACAGGCAGGGAAGGCTGTGCCTCGCACAGGCTGCATGTGCTGTGTACGAATATGGTTTCCAAGCCGTTTCAGTCTGTCGTGGAGCAATTTTGTGATTTGCGGAGTCTGCCAAAAAAGCTGGCACATGAAGAAACCGTGGTCACGGAATATCAGCTCAAAAGCGGAAGCTGGCAGAAGCTGCGCTTTATCGTCAAAAAACGTGATGACAGGGGAAATGTCACGCATGTCCTGTGCTGTCTGCGAAATATCAGCGATATAAAACGCCGCGAGATTGACCTTCGCTATAAGGAAGCCGTTGCCAAGCGAGAGGTCGCAGAAAAGAACAGATTTTTATCCAATATGAGCCATGACATCCGCACGCCGCTTAACGGCATCATCGGCATGCTGGAGCTGGCGAATCGTTATCCAGACAATCAGGAAATACAGCAAAAAAGCAGGGAGCAGAGCATGAAATCCTTGAAATATCTGGTTTCTCTGGTGAATGATATTTTGGATATGAATAAGCTGGAAAATGATGCCACAGCGCCGCAGGAATTGAATTTTGATGTGGCAGAGCTTCTAAATAGAATCAATCAGGAAGCAGCGGCTAAGGCAAAGGCTAAAAATATAAATTATGCGGTTGAATGGGACAAGGGCGCTATCAGGCACAGGTTTCTGACGGGCAATCCCGTGTATGTCGGCAGGATTTTGTCCAATATAGCAGATAATGCCATCAAGTTTTCTCAGTCCGGCAGCACGGTTCATGTCTGGGGCAGGGAAGAGGCGTGCCAAGGAAACACCGTAGTGTATGCCTTTTACTGTCAGGATCACGGCATAGGCATAAGCGAGGATTTTTTGTCGCAGGCCTTTGAGATGTTTACTCAGGAACAAAAGTCTGCCAACATCAAGTACATCGGCAGCGGACTGGGGCTGGCGATAGCCAAAAAGCTGGCTGACAGGCTGCATGGCAGCATAGAGCTGTATAGCAAGAAGGGCAAAGGAACTACTGCCGTGGTGAAGCTGCCCTTTAAAATCGGCAGTGAGGAGCAGCTTAGGCATTTTGGAGATTATCAGCATATTTCGTTGAAGGGCAAAAGGGTCTTGGTGGTAGATGATAACGAGCTGAACAGGGATATTGCCAAATTCTTGCTGGAGGACAACGGCATAATCGTAGAAGAAGCCTGTAACGGACAAGAAGCTGTGGAAAAATTTGCCAACTCTAAGGCCGGATATTATGACATTATACTCATGGACATCATGATGCCAAGGCTCAACGGCTGGGAGGCAGCCAGCCAGATCAGGAGCATGAAGCGCTGGGATGCAGAGAGGCTGCCTATTATCGCCCTCTCAGCCAATTCCTTTGCTGATGATATTGTCAATAGCCGTTTGGCAGGCATGGATATGCATTTGTCCAAGCCGCTGAATGAGGAAAAAATGCTTGAAGCGATGAAAAAATGCCTGAGCAATGCCATGCAGAATAAAAGGTTGTAAACTTGTAAACATGTTTTGTAAAAAAATATGTAAATCATGAGCTGTTTGTGGTATAATGTGAGAACGTCGGGGTTTTATTTGCATTTATGATGGGAGAGAAATTAGCATGAAATTGGTTGTTACAACTGTAGGCAAGGACAGAGTTGGCATTATCGCCATGGTCAGCAGTATTTTGGCAGAAAATGACGTCAATATTCTCAGCGTAAACCAGAATATCATAGATGGATTTTTCAATATGGTTATGATGGCAGAAACCGTAGGCAAGGACGTAAATCTGCCAGAGCTTCAGAAACTTCTCAAGGCAAAGGGCGAGGAGCAGGATTTGGAAATCAAGGTACAGAATCAGGAAATTTTCAATATTATGCATAATATCTGATTGTTAGGACTAGCTGCATAAAATGCATACCGGCAGGCGTTTGCCTCTAAGGGTCCTTAGAATGGCTTGCTGGATAATATGGATTTATGATGGAGGACTTTTTGTGATTACAGTAGACAATATTTTAGAAACCAATCGCATGATTACAGAAAACAAGCTGGATGTCCGTACCATTACCATGGGCATTTCTCTCCGTGATTGTGCACATCCCAATATCGAGCAGTTCTGCCGCAATGTCTATGACAAGATTACTACGTCTGCCGAGTTTTTGGTGAAGACGGGCGAGGACATTGAAGCACAGTATGGCATCCCCATCATTCACAAGCGTATTTCCGTTACCCCTATCGCCATTGCTGCCGAGGCATGCAAGACTGATTCCTATGTGCCTGTCGCTGAGACCTTGGACAAGGCAGCCAAGGAAGTAGGCGTTAATTTTATCGGCGGTTTTTCGGCTCTGGTAGAAAAAGGCTTTACCAATGGCGACAAGATTCTGCTGGATTCCATTCCGCAGGCTTTGGCATCTACGGATGTTGTGTGCTCATCTGTAAATCTCGGCTCTACCAAGGCAGGCATCAATATGGACTGCGTGCGTCAGATGGGCGAGATTATCAAAAGAACTGCCGAGCTTACCAGGGATCAGGATGCCCTTGGCTGTGCCAAGCTGGTAGTGTTTGCCAATGCGCCTGGCGACAATCCATTCATGGCTGGTGCCTTCCATGGCGTGAGCGAGGCGGAAAAGGTTGTCAGCGTGGGTGTCAGCGGTCCAGGCGTCGTCAAGCACGCCCTTGAGGACCTCAAGGGTGCGGACTTTACGCAGATTGCAGAAACCATCAAGAAAACCGCCTTCAAGATTACCCGTGTAGGACAGCTCGTAGCAAGAGAGGCTTCGCGCCGTTTGGGCGTGCCTTTCGGCATCATTGATTTGTCACTAGCGCCTACGCCTGCCGTTGGCGACTCGGTAGCCAACGTCCTAGAGGAGATGGGCTTGGAGCGCTGCGGTGCACCAGGTACTACGGCGGCATTGGCGCTTTTGAATGATGCCGTGAAGAAGGGCGGTCTTATGGCATCCTCGCATGTTGGCGGTCTGAGTGGCGCATTTATCCCGGTAAGCGAGGATCAGGGCATGATAGAGGCGGTTGAATGTGGCGCGCTCTCTATCGAAAAGCTCGAGGCTATGACCTGCGTATGCTCTGTAGGACTGGATATGATTGCTGTCGAGGGTGATACAAGTGCGGCTACTATTTCTGGCATTATCGCTGACGAGGCGGCTATCGGCATGATCAACAACAAGACGACTGCTGTTAGGGTTATTCCCGTGCCTGGCAAAAAGGTTGGCGAGAGCGTGGAGTTCGGCGGCTTGTTGGGGCGCTGTCCGATTGTCAAGGTGCGCAACAACTGGAGTTCCGAGGCATTTATTGCCAGAGGCGGCAGAATCCCTGCACCGATTCGCAGCCTGACTAATTGATGATTTCTCAGTGTTGGTATGTCCGGGGGAGCAGGGAGCTGCTTCCCCGGTTTTAGGTATTTGGCTTATGCGTGTAACAAATAAAATCAAAGCTAAACAAATAGCAATCCTGGAAAGGGTATACAAGGATACCAAGCCAGCGCTGCGGTTTGCCAATCCCTTTGAGCTTCTGGTGGCAGTGATTCTCTCTGCCCAGTGTACGGATGTAAGGGTTAATATAACGACGGAAAGGCTGTTTGCCAAGGCTCCGACGCCGCAGGGCATTATCGATATGGGTATAGAGGCTTTGGAGGCGGAAATAAAGGATTGCGGACTTTTTCGCAACAAGGCCAAGAATATCATGGCTACCTGCCGTATCTTGGTCAATGAATATGACGGAAAAGTGCCGGATGAGTTTGATGCTCTCTTGCAATTGCCGGGCGTAGGTCGCAAGACTGCCAACGTTGTCAGCAGCATCGCCTTTGACCGTCCAGCAATAGCCGTGGATACACATGTATTCAGAGTGGCAAACAGGCTGAAGCTGGCTGTTGGCGAGACTCCCCTAGAGGTCGAAAAGGGCTTGATGAAGGCCATTCCTAGGGAAAAGTGGAGTCAGGCGCATCACTGGCTTATCTGGCATGGGCGCAAGCTGTGCAAGGCACGCAGGCCGCTTTGCAGCGAGTGCCCATTGGCAGAGGTATGTCCTAGTGCAGGGCTTGGCTAGTCCTTGAGGCGTGCCCGGTTCTGTAAAAAATTTATTCCACGCTAACAGTTGCTAAGGCTCCATCCTCTTAGGAGGGAAATAAGCACCTGTAAAGCCTTGGATTTATTCGACTAAATTCAGTGGGAGTATAAAACTCCCACTGGATAAGTCTCATTTTATTATCGAGGTGAAGTAGTATCGTGATTTATCGCAAGGCTCGCTTTAGCGATACAGAAACAATATACAATCTTATTGCAGTTTATGCCAAGAATGGCGAAATGCTGGCGCGTTCCCGCAATACAATTTATGAAAATCTCAGGGATTTGATTGTGGCTGAGGACGAGGACGGCGAGGTCGTGGGCGTAGGAGGCCTGCACATAACATGGGATTCCATGGCAGAAATCTGCGCCATGGCTGTTGCGCCAGAAGTGATCCGCCAGGGCATCGGCAGCGGCATCGTCAAGCTGCTGATTGAGGAGGGCAGAACCTTGGGCGTAAAGACTATCTTTACGCTTACCTACAAGCCAAAGTTTTTTGAATCTCTTGGCTTCGAGGTCGTGTCAAGGGACACCCTGCCGCACAAAATCTGGAAGGATTGCATTGATTGCCCTAAATTCCCAGACTGTGACGAGATTGCCATGATTTTGAAAGGATGACTACCGCAATCCAACTAGCTTTGGACGGTGGGTTAAGGCAGCCCAAACTAAGAATAATGCGTAGGGCAGGGACTGCCTGTGGAGATAGTAGGCTGCGAGGCTGATTAAGCAGGATAGACGATTGGGAGTGCACAGGGCATTGATTGTACAAATTGTCTTGACAATCTGTGTCAAAGCAGGTACAATGAAAGAAAATAAGGACAAATGCTATGAGCAAGAGAAAGCCAGCGGGTGCTTGACAGAGAGCTGTGGGTTGCTGTGACACAGTAGAGGAAGCTGGGAATATACACTTGTGAGCTGCTGGCTGAAGTCGCCTTTGGGCGATTGTAGGCTACGCCGGATTGTCTCCGTTATCATGGACTAGGATATGCTAGTATCCGAAAAGAGTGCTTGCGAAAGTAAGCAGGGTGGTACCACGGTTGACAGCCGTCCCTGTATTGAGGGACGGTTTTTTTGTATTTAAAAATAGGATTTATATTGCAATAGGAGGAGATTTTATGATTATCGTTATGGCGCCACATTCCACTGAGGAAGAACTGAAAAGCGTGATTAGCAAGATTGAGGAAAATGGCTTGGGCGTTCATCTTTCCAAGGGAACAAGGCGTACCATCGTAGGAGTTATTGGTGACAAGGCTGCCATTGGCAGATTGGAGATGCAGCATTTGAGCGGAGTGGAGAAAACGGTGCGGATTACGGAAAAATACAAGCTGGTAAGCAGGGAATTTAAGCCGAACAATACCATCGTCAATGTAGACGGCGTGGAGATAGGCGGTGCAAGGCCCGTGGTTATGGCAGGTCCGTGTGCTGTGGAGAGCATGGAGCAGCTTATGGAATCGGCACAGGCTGTCGCCAGCGCCGGGGCACAGTTCCTGCGTGGCGGTGCGTTCAAGCCGCGTACCTCGCCATATGATTTTCAGGGGTTGGCAGAGGAAGGCCTGAAGATGCTGCGGACGGCAGCAGATGCCAATGGACTCAAGGTGGTTACGGAGGTAGTGGACCAGCGTTCGATTGAAACCGTGGCTGCTTATGCCGATGTCCTGCAGATAGGGGCGCGCAATATGCAGAATTTCCAGCTCCTCAAAGAGGTAGGCAGGGCAGGACGGCCCGTTATGCTCAAGCGCGGCCTGTGCGCAACGATCAAGGAATGGCTAAATGCCGCAGAATACATCATGAGCGAGGGCTGCGATGACGTCATCTTCTGCGAGCGCGGCATCCGCACCTACGAGACCTATACCAGGAATACCTTGGACCTTAGCGCAGTAGCGGCAATAAAGGAGCTTTCCCACCTGCCGATTATCGTGGACCCAAGCCATGGCACTGGACGACGCAGCATGGTAAGGCCTATGGCAATGGCAGCGATTGCAGCTGGAGCAGACGGCTTGATTATCGAGGTGCATCCGCATCCTGAAATCGCCCTCTCTGATGGCGAGCAATCCCTGACGCCGGCAGATTTCCGCTCCGTAATGGATGATGTCAATAAGCTGGCAGCTATGTTAAGAGGTGAGTTTGATGCCTAAATTAAAACTTGCCATTATCGGCGTGGGACTAATTGGCGGTTCTTTGGGGATGTGCCTCAAGGACAAGCTCGGCGATGATATATACATCACCGGTATGTGCCGCACGCAGGCGTCCATGGACAAATCCGTGGAGCTGGGGGCGGTAGATTTTGCTTCCAGCGACCCCAAGCCAGTCGTAGAGGACGCAGACATTATCTTTCTCAGCACACCTGTGCTGCAGATGGTGCCCATGGTACAAAAGCTCCTGCCATTTATCAAGCCGGGCGCGGTGATTACGGATGCTGGCAGTACCAAGCGCTACATTTGGCATGAATTGAAGAAAATCCTGCCCGACAATATTTACTATGTGCCGGGACATCCGATGACGGGACGAGAGATGAGCGGCGTGACCGCTGCCAAGAAGGATTTGTTTCAGAATAAATGCTATGTGATTGTCGAAACGGCTGACGTACCGCCGGAGATTCATAGCAAGGTATGCGATTTGGTGAGGCTGACAGGTGCAAATCTGACCACGCTTGACATAGCCAAGCATGACCGCTGTGCTTCGGTGATAAGCCATATTCCGCATGTGGCTGCGGCTGCCTTGGTGACGCTCCTCAATCGAAGCCACGGAGACAAGGAAGCCTGTCTGAAGCTGGCAGGCGGCGGCTTCAAGGACACGACCCGCATTGCCTCTTCCAATGCAGATATGTGGGCAGACATCTGCATGACCAACAGAGAGGATATCATCAATCACATTCATCTCTTGCAGGGTATTCTGGGAGAGGTAGCCCAGGCGATTGCCAGCGGAGATCGGCAGGCAGTCCATGACTACTTTGCCGAGTCCAAGAAGCGCCGTGACAGTATTTTGGAAGAAACCAAGAATATGTACGAGCTGATTTGATATTTTTCTGCTAATAAAAAAGCAGGGACTATCTTACTAGCAATTCTTTAGCTGAATTGCTAGGTGGTAGTTCCTGTTTTTTGTGCATATTCTTTTGATTGCTTTAGTATTATTTCGGCATATATTGAGTATTTTTTCTGCTTGTGTTAGAATGAATTGAGCGTAGCTTTGGATGAAGCTGCGAAGTGTTGCTTTTCAAGCAAAGATGATTAACATATTATACGCTGACAGGGGGAGAGCAATTTGTATAGATGCGATATGAACATTTTGCTGCTCAATATAGACGAAGCTGCCGTGGCTGCCATGAAGGAGGTAGAACCATTGGAGTGGTTCAGTCACAATTTTATCTGCCGAAATAGCTTGGCAGCAGGTTGTGAGGAAAAAGTCGATATCGTTATTTTTCGTGCTGACAAGCCGGGCGGCGTGAGCGAGGTGCACGCTGCCTTTGCTTCTGCTCTCTGTGTCTGCTGTACGGACAACGCCTCTAGCCTGTCGTGCGAAGAGCTGGAGTACATTCATACCCTGTGGCCGGCAAATTTGACCGCTGAAACAGCCAGATTGCTCTTTTCTCGACTGATGAAAGAGGAGAAGTTGAAAAAGGATGCATGGCTTTGGAATATGGAGCTAGAGGCCGTGATAGACACGAGTACCGACCTCGTGTGGTTCAAGGGGCGCTTTGGCGAACACTGGCGGGTAAATAATACTTTCTGCGACATCGTGAAGAAGACCAAGGAAGATATCCGCGGCAAGCAGCATTACTATATATGGAATCTGACCTCGGAGGAATACAAGAACGGACAGTTTGTCTGCCTAGAAACAGAGCAGGATGTCAAGGAGGCAGGGCATACCTGCCGTTACCGCGAGCACGTCAAGGGTCAGGACGGCATGATAGAGCTTTTGACCTACAAGACGCCACTTTATGACCATGGGCAGTTTATAGGCACGGTAGGCGTAGCCAAGGATATTACCAAGGAAGAGGCATACCGCAAGAAGCTTTTGCAGCAGGCACAGACTGATGAGCTGACAGGTCTGGCGAATCGGCGGTATTTTTATTATTGCACACAAAAAATGACCAGCCTGCCTATGGTGGTCATTTATCTTGATTTGGATTGTTTCAAGCAGCTCAATGACAAATACGGACATCAGGCAGGCGATGCTGCCCTGGCAGGCTTTGCCAAGCTGCTGAAGGATTCCTTTGCCGAGGGGATTATTGCCCGCATGGGCGGCGATGAGTTTGTCGTGGCATTGCAGGGACAGCACACCAAGGCGGACATGAGCCATAGGCTCGATGAGTTCATGGACAGGATGCGCTCCTTTTTCTCGCTCAATCACGAATTTGAAAATTTATCCGTGAGCATAGGCGTGTACATGGAAGAAAATGGCACTGATTCCGTAGACGTTCTCCTGCACAAAAGCGATGAAGCCATGTACAAGGCAAAAAAGAGCGGCAAGGACTGCTACAGGTTTTATGACGAGTCGGATTCCTAGCTAGGCCTGCTGAAGAAGGACTGGCTGCAATACTTCTTTCTCCGGGGTTACATACAGGGTGGTCTGATTGGTAAAGATGACAAAGCCGGGCTTGGCACCGGAGGGCTTTTTGACAAATTTTACTTTGGTGTAGTCTACCGGCACTTTGGAAGAGCCTTTGGCTTGGGAAAAATGCACCGCCAGATAGCAGGCGAGCAGGATGGTGTCTTCCTCTGGCTCATCTCCGTCACAGCGGAGAATGACATGCGAGCCGGGGATATTCTGAGTGTGCAGCCAAATGTCGTTGGGATTGGCTGTTTTGAAGGTAAGCCGGTCATTTTGATAATTATTTTTGCCAACTAGAATGGTCGAGCCATCAGGCGCAGTAAATCTGAAAGGCTGGGATTGCTTTTCGGCGGCATGTTTTTTGGCTTTTTCCCGAAGAATGCCGCTGGAAATCAGCTCGGCCTTTATTTCATTGATTTCAGCCAGCTTGGAGGAGGGTTCCAAGGATGCCTCGATAGAAGCAAGATAATCTATTTCCTCTAGGCAGTGCCTTAGCTGCTGCTCTAGCAGGAGCTTGCCACGCTTGAGCTTGTCATATTTCTTATAATATGCCTGTATGTTTTCCATTATGGACAGCCTTTGGTCCATAGGAATGGAGATTTCTGCGCCGTTTTCATCGTAAATATTGGCTACCTTGATTTCGGCATTTTCCCTGTCCTTGAATTGGTATTGATAGGTCATGAGATTGTCAGCCTTGATGCGGTAGTCCTCGGCATTGTCGGCAGCGGCAATGTCATCGTGCAGCTTTTGCACCTTGTTTTTTGCCCTGTTCAGCTCGTTCTTGACCAGCTTCTTGAATCTGTCCTTGTCTGGAACTTGATAGCTGCCTACAAGGTCGGATGCCTTGCTCAGCATGGCGCTGATGGTAGCGAAGCTGAGGGTTGTTTCCTCGGTGAGATAATGAAGCGGAAAGGAAGCGGCTGCCAGCAGCTTGTTATTTTTGTCTATGACGATAGAGGCTTTTCCGCATGGCTCTTGAAAGCTGCTGCGGATTTCCGTGAGCGAAGCGGCAAGGGATTGCCAGTCTGCCTGATTTAGCTCTGCCACGGGAAGATTGTGTGGCAGGCCGGCGCCAAAGGCAGCTTCCTTGGCAGTAACCGGGCCAAAGCCAAGACAGGTATCTAAAATCGCCTTGCCCAGCTTTAGCTCAGGCTTGGACTGCATGGCAGAAATAACCTCGGCTACAGGTGTATCGAGCAGGTTCAGCTTGTCCTGCTGGGGCGGCAGGATATATTTGTCGCCCGGCAGAATGGTGCGGATGCGGCTGGAATTTGTACCGACCTTGCGCAGGGCGTCGATAATCATGCCATCCTGAACGAGGATGATGTTGCTGTATTTTCCCATCAGCTCAATCATCAAAGATTTTGTGATAATCTGACCGCCGGCAGCCAAAAAATCAATGTCCATAATCAAGAGCCTGTCCAAGCCGTATTGGCGCACGCTGGCGATGCGCCCGGTTTCCAGATGCTTTCTCAGCACCATGCAGAACATGGGCGGCTCGGGCGGATTTTCGGGAGCCTTGTCCACGATGTGCATGGCAGGATTTTGCGGATTGATACTGATATGGAGCAGGATGTTTTTGCCCGGCAGGCGCAGCGCCATAATGACTGACTGCTTGTTGGGCTGATTTATCTTGTCGATGCGTCCTCCGGCAACGGCTCTGTCAAGCTCGATGGAGAGAGGATGCATGGAAATACCGTCTAAACTCATGAAAATTCCTCCTATTGGCTATACTCATAATTAATAGGATAACATTTGCTATGACAATGGTCAATGAGATAATGCTTGTAATATCCTTTTCAGTTGTGGTAAGATATAGGTTAGGATTTTTTAGCGATAGATATAGGAGGTAGATGAATGTCATTAAAGCAAGCTGAGATTCTTGGCGTTAATGTTAATTCATTGACTATGGTTCAGGCTGTTGAAACGGTTCAGCAGTTTATAGATGCAAAGCAAAATGCCCTTGTGGCTACGGCTAATGCTGAGATGTTGATGCGGGCTACTCATGATGAGGAATTAAAGCAAATCTTAAATGAAGCCGACCTGGTCGTGCCGGATGGAGCTGGCACGGTATGGGCGGCCAACTATTTGGGCGTAGAAATGCCGGAGCGGGTGGCTGGCTATGATTTGGCACAGGAGCTGATGCGCAAAGCACCGGCAAGGGGCGATCGGATTTACTTCTTTGGCTCTGCGCCTGGCGTAGCGGAAAAGGCAAGGGAAAAGGCTTTGGAGCTGTATCCCGGCATCAAGATTGTCGGCACGAGGAATGGCTTTTTTACAGAGGCCGATGAGGCTGGGATTATTGCTGAAATCAAGGCGGCAAGGCCGGACATTCTTTTGGCAGCCCTTGGCGTGCCCAAGCAGGAAAAATGGCTTTACAAATATCGCCGCGAGCTGGCTGTGCCTGTGTCCATGGGTGTAGGCGGCACGCTGGATGTCATGGCTGGCGTGATGCAGAGAGCGCCGCTTTGGATGCAGAAGGCAAAGCTGGAGTGGCTGTTCAGAGGGATGAAGCAGCCTAGCCGTGCCGGCAGGCTTTTGGCTCTGCCAAAGTTTGTTTTCAAGGTTATGGCTAGTAAAAAATAATTTTATCTGCGGAGGTGGAGAATAATGAATCGTGGCCCTGTGGTCAGGGAAGGTTATATTTATATTGCGGCTGCCCTGCTTTTGGCAGTGGTGATGTATTTTGGATTTGGCATGGCAGGCGCAGTTCCTTTTGTGGTGCTGGCATGCTATTTCACTTATTTTTTTAGAAACCCGAATCGCACTATCCCTACGGATGAGCATTTGGTGGTTTCTCCGGCAGACGGTACGGTGCAGGATGTTGTCGAGCTTGAGGATGATGATTTTATTAAAGGGCCATGCACCAAGATTGTCATTTTTCTATCGGTGTTCAATGTTCATGTGAACAGAAGTCCGATTGCTGGCGAAATCAAGTGCCAGAAGTATGTATGCGGCAGGTTTCGTCCTGCCTACAAGGACGAGGTCGGCTTTGACAATGAGCGCCATATGCTTGGCATTGAGAATGAAAAAGGCTTTCGGGTAACTGTGACGCAGATTGCAGGCATTTTGGCGCGCCGTATTGTTTCTTGGGTTACTCTCGATGACAATATGTCCAAGGGGCAGGTTTATGGTCTGATAAAGTTTGGCTCCTGTACCGAGCTGGTTGTACCGCGCAACGTAGAGGTGCTGGTAAAGAAGGGCGACAAGGTTCGTGGCGGTGAGAGCGTTTTGGGGAGGATTAAGTAATGTTTAGCAAATCTTGGATTCCGAATGGCCTGACCTCGATGAATCTGGTTTTTGGTATGTGCTCGATTTTGTTTACCTTTCATGGTGAACTGGAAAAGGCTGCTGTCTGTATTCTTTTGGCGCTGGTGGCAGATGGCCTGGACGGCCGCTCGGCGAGGGCATTGCATGTCAGCAGCGAGATTGGCAAGGAAATGGACTCTTTGTGCGACTTGGTTTCCTTTGGCGCAGCGCCTGCTTTTTTGGCGTACAGCCTGCAGCTAGAGAGTTTCGGCATTTTGGGCTGGGTGGCAGCCATATTCTTTGCTGTCTGCGGCATGGGGCGTCTGGCTAGGTTCAATGTCAGCACAGATGTGGTGCATGGTTATTTCATGGGACTGGCGATTCCTGCCGGCGGCTGTCTGATTGCTACATCTACATTGCTGTTCAAGGGAATAGGCTTTGATCTAAATCATCTTTCCTATGCTTATCCTGTGCTTGTGATGGTGATAGGCTATCTGATGGTCAGCACCGTTCACTACCCGAATTTCAAGGGTGATGGAGCGGAGAAGATGAATCTGGCAGCCAAGGCAGTTGCTGCGGCAGTATTTTTGGCTATTCTGTATTTGGGGATGGATGCCATCTTATCAGCACTTTTGTTTGCAGTATTTGCTTCTTATGCCATTTTCGGCATTATCAATCATGCTATTAATCTGGCGGGCAAATGATCCTGACCGGGAAAATTTAACAAACCAAAGGAGAAAGCTAGTTCATGAATTTTCCATTTGATATAGTAATGGTGCCACTGCAAATAATCATTTTTCTATTTACAGTGTATTTTTTCTTTATCGGATTTTTCGGTCTGTGGCGCTTCAAGGAAAAGAAAATAACCACGCCGGAGAAAAACATGGCGGTTATCGTGGCTGCCCACAATGAGCAGGCTGTTATCGGCCAGCTCGTAGAGAATCTGCAGCAGCTTGAATATCCCAAGGAGCTTTATGATATCTATGTGATAGCGGATAATTGCTCTGACAATACAGCAGAGGTGGCTGGCAAGGCGGGAGCTATCGTGTGCGAGCGTACCCATCCAACCAAGAAAAGCAAGGGTTATGCATTGGAATGGATGTTTGAGAAGCTCTTTGCTATGGACAAGAAGTACGATGCAGTATGTATATTTGATGCAGATAATCTGGTTCACCCGCGCTTTCTCATGGAGATGAACCATCATCTGTGCAAGGGGGCAAAGATTATCCAGGGCTATTTGGACGCCAAGAATCCTTATGATACGTGGGTGTCGGGTACATTTGCCATCGCCTTCTGGGTAATTGACCATATTTCGCACCTTGCCAAGACCAATCTTGGTCTGTCTGCCGTGCTGGGCGGTACGGGCATGTGCATTACCACTGATGTGTTGAAAAAGCATGGCTGGCGTGCTACCTGCCTGGTTGAGGACATGGAGTTTACCATGAAGTCGCTGGCACAGGGCATCAAGACCACGTGGGCGCATGATGCCATCGTGTATGATGAGAAGCCGCTGACCTTTATGCAGTCATGGAATCAGCGCAAGCGCTGGGCACAGGGACAGTTTGACGTGGCGCATCGCTTTATCCCTGTCATGCTGAGAGAGGGAATCAAGCGTCGGGATATCCGCATTTTGGATGGCTGCATCTATCTCTTGCAGCCGCATTTTCTGATGATTTCTACCTTCTTTATTATTGCCAGCTATTGCCAGCTATGGTTTGGACAGTTTTACACCAGCATATACGCCTTTATGCCCTCTGAGCTGATGACGGCGATTATGATGGGGCAGTATATACTGCCTATGATTATTCTGCTGAAAATCCGTGCCAAGCTGAAGGCGTGGTTCTATCTGCTGCTGTATCCAGTATTTATTTATTCGTGGATACCTATTGTATTCATAGGCTTTTTCAAGCGCAATGACCACGAGTGGAGCCATACCAAGCATACACGGGCGATTAGCTATGACCAGCTTATGAAGAACAAGAAGCAATAATAGCGGGGATATGTTTTTTGCGAGGCCTCCTAGGAGGTCTCTTTTTGTCTGAAAGGATTGAGTAGTATGTTTGAAATACATGTAAGTGCAGAATTTGAGGCAGCGCACAGGGTCGCTGGCTATCCCGGCAAATGCGACCGTATTCACGGTCATAGCTGGACGGTTGAGGCAGTGGTAAATGGCGAGAAGCTCGACAAGCTGGGGATGCTGGTCGATTTCAAGTTGGTAAAGGGATATCTGAGAGAGCTTCTGGAGCGTTTGGATCACCGTATGCTCAATGAGCTGCCTGCCTTTGCCGATGGCAAAAATCCTACGGCAGAGAACATTGCGCAGTATGTTTATCAAGAAATGGCAAAGGCGGATTTTTTCCAGACGATGCCGCATATTGCGCTGAAACAGATACAGGTTTGGGAATCACCAAAATCGTCGGTTATTTATTCGGAGTGAGATAGGTTATGCAAGCTAATATCATTGAAATTTTTTCTTCGATTCAGGGCGAGGGGCGCTACGTGGGCTGTAGGCAGCTTTTTGTCAGATTTGAAGGCTGCAATCTGAAATGTGCCTATTGCGATACCGAAAATGAGCCGGGTGCACATCTGATGTGCAATGTAGAAATTGCGCCGGGGGCGCGCCGTTTCCGAGAATTGATGAATCCTCTTGATGCCAATGAGGCAGCGGCTTATATCAATCAATTCCTCGCAGAGGTGCCCCATCAGGCGATAAGCCTTACGGGTGGCGAGCCATTGCTGCACACGGATTTTTTGCAGGAGCTTCTGTCTCTGCTTGACTGCAAGGTTATGCTGGAGACCAATGGCACGCTGCCTGAGAGGCTTTCCAGTATTTTGCCGCTGGTGGATATTATCAGCATGGACATCAAGCTGCCACAGAATACGGGCGTAGAGATGTGGGCTAGGCATCAGGAATTTTTGCGCCTAGCTGTGGAAAATCATAAGGATGTATATGCCAAGCTGGTTCTGCCGGGGGATTTGCTGGAGGACGATTTTCAGAGAGCCTTAGAGGTGATTGCTTCTGTAGACAAGGGCACGATGCTGGTGCTTCAGCCGGTAACGCCGATGAACGGCGTGCCGCCTATTGAGCCTGGCAGGGTTTTGGAGTTGCAGCAGATGGCATTGGCAAGGCTGGCAGATGTCCGCGTTATTCCTCAGACCCACAGGATGATGGATCAGTTATGATAGTAAGGAGATCAGGAGAATGAAAAACATTCTTGACAAGCTGGTAACAGGCGTAGCAAGCCTGCTGCAAAGGCAGGGAGGCTTTTATCTGCTTTTCTTCATCTTCAACTGCCTGCCTATGTGCTGCTACATGGTAATGAAGAAAAACGGCGAGGCGATGTGCAGCTATGCCGGATTTATGCTTTTGGTAAATCTGTTGCTGGTTTTTCTGGTAGACAAAATACCTGCAACGCCTCAGAAATGGATTAAAAGGCTGTTGCTGGCCTTGTTCTTTCTGCCTTTCTTCATCGAGGGGGCAGTGGTATACAATTACACTGCGCTTATCGGCGTGGGCGTGGTGGCATCCCTCCTAGAAACCAATCTAAAGGAAGCAGGGGAGTTTGTTGCTATGTACACAGGGCCTCACGAGGCAGCTCTCCTTTTGGCGATTGTGTCCGGCGGCATCCTGCTTGTCTGGAAGAAGCCGTGGCGCAGGCTGCATTTCGATGACACGGGAAAGAAGGTTCTCGCTTCGTGCCTTTTGGCAGTGTCCCTGATTTACACGGTGATGCTCTTTAGCCTGCATATAGATGTACTTTGGGACACCATGTTCCCTATGCAGCGCTTGGTGCTGTCCTCCAAGACGGCATTTGAGAATATCAAGGCGTACAGGGAGCTGTCTGCCAAGCTAGATACGGATATACAGCTCACGCGCAATGATGGCAAGATTAAGAACGTGGTATTTATTTTGGGAGAATCGACCAACCGCAACCATATGCACCTGTATGGCTATTATCTTCCAAATACGCCGAATCTTGATGATATGGCTGAACGGGGAGAGATTAGCGTCTTCAGGGACGTGGTCAGCCCTCATTCGACGACGATTGCCGTGCTGAGCAAGCTCTTTACCTTCTGTCATAACGAATCAGACAAGCCGTGGTACGAATATAATAATCTGATTGACATTATGAATACTGCAGGCTACAAGACACATTGGCTTTCCAATCAGGAAAGCTCCGGCATTTGGGGCAATGTCGCCCAGATATATGCTGCTCACAGCAAGGTGAGCCATTTTACGCGAATCCGTGATTCCAGAGAGGATGACGGGCTTGAGGACGGGGCGCTGTTTCCCTTGGTTGATGATGCTATTGCCCAGCGGGCAGACGGCAAGAATTTCTATGTCGTGCATCTGATGGGCGGTCATGGACTGTATTACAACCGCTTTCCGTATCTTTTCACCAAGTTTACCAAGGACGATATCCAGCTAAATGTCAATGATGCGCAGAAAGAGGTTATCGCCCAGTATGATGATGCACTGTACTATAATGACTACATCGTCAGCGGCATCATCGACAAATTCCGCGAGCTGCAGGAGGACAGCATCGTTATCTATCTGCCAGACCATGGCGAGGCTGTTTATGATGAGGGCGGCTTTACGGGGCACATCGAGGAAAATCCTAGCCGCCACATGATTGAAGTGCCGTTTATTATCTGGGCTTCGGATAAATTCAAGGAGCTGCACCCGGCAAAATGGGCTGCTATCCAGCAGGCTGTGGACAGGCCGTATATGACGGATGATATGATTAATACCGTTTTGGACATCGTGGATGTTCAGACGGCAGATTATGATGCGGCGCGCAGCATTATCAATCCTAAGTTTGATGCCTCAAGGCCGCGTATCTTTGACAACAAAGATTATGACCGAGAGATTTTGACTGGTCAGACAAATTCCGATTAATATGCAAATAGGTATTTACATATTTTGTGAAAACTGCTATAATAGCCATAGCAATTGATTTAAGTCTTAGTAGAGTGGGTGTTTCACCCACTCTTTTCTTTGAAAGAAGATATGATTTGAAGCTAGGGAGGGAGATTTGCTTGGCTGGCAGAATTGAAACAGAAGTAGAAAAGATTGTAGACGAGCTGCTGGAAGATACGGATTTGGAGCTTGTGGCAGTTGATTATGTGAGAGAGCGTGACTGGTATCTTCGTGTCTTTATTGACAAGGAAGGCGGCGTGGATTTGGACGATTGCCAGGAGATTAGCAGGAAGCTGGAGGAGATTTTGGATGCCCAGGACCTCATCAAGACCAGCTATATCTTGGAGGTATCTTCTCCCGGCTTGGATAGGGAGCTGAAGAAGCCAAGGGATTTTCAGCGTGAAATGGGCAAGGAGATTGATGTAAGCCTTTTTGCACCTATGGATGGCAAGAAGGTTGTAACAGGTACACTGACAGCCTACGATGGTGATGAAGTCACCGTGGGCGAGATGGCTATTCCCATGAGCAAGGTAGCCAAGGTAAACCTGCATATAGATTTTTGAGAAACCAAATGATTGGTAACCAGTCATGGAATTTAGGAGGTTAATAAATAGTGGCTACCAGAACAAGTAGAGCAAAGGCTGCCGAGGACAAGAACGGCGGATTTATGACGGCATTCAAGGAGCTGGGACTAGAGAAGGGAATCAACCCAGAGGTTATCTTTGATGCTATCGAGGATGCCTTGGTGACAGCCTACAAAAAGAACTTTAATTCTGCTCAGAATGTACGTGTCAACTTAGACCGTATCACGGGCAGCTATCATGTATATGCCATCAAGACTGTTGTAGACGAGGTTGAAGATGCAGTGCAGGAGATTTCCTTGGCGATGGCGCGCAAGATTTCTCCAAATTATCAGGTTGGCGATACCTTGGAGGTAGAGGTTACGCCTGCCAACTTTGGGCGCATTGCGGCACAGAATGCCAAGCAGGTGGTTGTACAGCGCATCCGCGAGGCTGAGCGCACCATGATTTACAGCGAGTTCTCCGAGAGGGAGAACGAGGTTGTAACCGGACTTATCCAGAGAGTAGATAACAGGAATGTATTTATCGACCTAGGCAAGACCGAGGCGATCATGCCTCCTGCCGAGCAGATTCCATTTGAGGAATACGTGGTCAATCATCGCATCAAGGCCATTGTCATTGATGTAAAGAATACTGCCAAGGGTCCACAGGTTACTCTGTCCCGCACTCATCCAGACCTTTTGAAGCGCCTTTTCGAGCTGGAAGTGCCTGAGATTCACGACGGCATCGTGGAGATTAAGTCCGTTGCCCGTGAAGCAGGCATGCGCTCCAAGATTGCCGTGGCAGCAAGGGAAGAGGGCGTAGACCCTATCGGTTCCTGCGTGGGCCATAGGGGCATCCGTGTACAGACTGTCGTAGATGAGCTACACAATGAGAAGATTGATATTGTGGAGTGGGATGAAGATCCTGCCGTATACATTGCCCATGCCTTGAGTCCTGCCAAGGTTGTCAGCGTGGACGTCGACGAGAAAGAGAAGATGTCTCGCGTCGTTGTTCCTGATAACCAGCTTTCACTGGCTATCGGCAAGGAAGGACAGAACGCGCGTCTGGCAGCCAAGCTGACCGGCTGGAAGATTGACATCAAGAGCGAGTCACAGGCAAAGGATGAGCCGTTTGCCGTGGCTGAGGATGATGATTTTGCAGATGATATTTTGGCTGAGCTGGGTGATGATGAAGCTCAGACCGAGGCAGAAGCCTCTCAGGATGCTTCTGTAGCTGATTCGGACGAGGAAGCATGATATGGCGGCAACAAAGAAGATTCCTGCCAGATTGTGCCTGGGCTGTCAGCAGCAGCATCCCAAAAAGGAGCTGGTACGTATAGTACGCAGCCCTGAAGGGGAGTTTTCTGTTGATTTGACAGGCAAGAAGGCTGGCAGGGGAGCATATATATGCAATAATAGGGAATGTTTGGAAAAGGCATTCAAGAGCCATGGCCTGGATCGTTCCTTTAAGAGCAAGATTGACAAGGCTGTATATGATGAGCTTTTACAGCAGCTCATTTCTGAATGATGAATGAACAGAAGATAATGAACCTGCTAAGTATGGCACAGCGGGCTGGCCGCGTGGTCTCCGGCGATTTTGCCGTAACAAAGGCAGTACAAGAAAAAAAAGCCCATCTGTTGCTGGTGGCAGGTGATGCTTCGGCAGAGACTTGCAAGCGTTATGAACAGATGGCGGTAAAAGCAAAAATAAAAATATTCCGTCTTTGGGACAGGGAGCGGCTAGGTCATTGTATCGGCAAGGACTTTCGAGCAGCGGCTGCACTAACAGATGCAGGATTTGCCAATGCAATTGCCCGCTTTTGTTCCACTGATGGAGAAACGGGGGTGGATTAATGTCAAAATATAGAATATATGACATAGCCAAGGAATTGAATACAGATAGCAAGACTATTCTGGGTATTTTGCACAAGAATAATGTTGAGGCTAAATCTCATTCCAGCACAGTTGATGATAATGCCCGTCAAATCGTAATCAAGGCTTTGCAGCCACAAAAGCCGCAGCCTGCTGCCGCTAGGGCGCAGCAGACGCAGAAGCCATCGCAGAAGGCTCAGAGTGCCAAAGCGGATAGAAGCCGTCAGGATGGCGCTAACGGACGCAACAATCGTGACCGCAATGACAACAGAAATCGTCCGAACCGTAATGGCGACCAGCGCAATGCCGGTGAAAATCAGAAAAAGCAGAATGGCAATCAGCAGGAACGCCGCAATGACAGGCATCAGAATGAGCGCCAAAAGCCTGCGGACAGACAAAAAAACAACAACGGCAATGGCGGACGCAATGACCGCAATGCAAATAGCGGCCGTAATGACAACAAGAATGAGAAGAAAAACAATCGCGATAACCGGATGGAGCGTACTGACCGAATGGATAGAAATGATCGTAACCGCCAGAATGGTGGTCGCAATGACCGTAATGGCAAGAATGGCCGCAACAATTTCAACAGCAATGGCTTTGGCGGCAAGAACAACCGCAACAATAGAAATAATCGCAATAAGAACAGCCAGCCGCAGGCACAGAAGATGGAAATAGCCCGTCCAAAGAATATCAAGGTCGGCGAGACGATCATTGTCAAGGACTTGGCAAGCAAGATGAGCTGTACGGCTGCCGAGATTATCAAAAAGCTGATGCTGATGGGCGTTCTTGCCAGCATCAATCAGGAGATTGACTTTGATACGGCAGCCTTGGTAGCCAGCGAGTTCGGCGTCAATGTAGAGGAGCTGCCGCCAGAGGTAGATCCGACGCTGATTCCAGAAATTGTAGATGATCCAAAATCCTTGGTGATTCGTCCGCCTGTTGTTACTGTAATGGGTCACGTTGACCACGGCAAGACTTCGCTCTTGGATGTGATCAGAAAGACATCTGTATCTACTCATGAGGCCGGCGGCATTACCCAGCACATCGGTGCATATCAGGTAAAATGCCAGGGCAAGAAGATTGTCTTCCTCGATACCCCTGGACATGAGGCGTTTACTGCCATGCGTGCCCGTGGCGCCCAGGTAACGGACATCGCCATCTTGGTTGTGGCTGCTGATGATGGCGTTATGCCGCAGACAGTCGAGGCTATTCACCACGCCAAGGATGCAGGCGTGCCTATTATCGTAGCTGTCAACAAGATTGATAAGCCGGGAGCAAATCCTGCCAATGTCAAGAACGAGCTGATGGAGCACGGCCTTGTTCCCGAGGAGTACGGCGGAGATACCATCATGGTAGAGGTTTCTGCCAAGAAGAATATCGGTATCAACGACCTTTTGGAGATGGTATTGCTGGTAGCCGAGATGAAGGAGCTGAAAGCTAATCCAAAGCGTGAGGCTCGCGGCGTTATCATCGAGGCACAGCTCGACAAGGGACGCGGCCCTGTCGCTACCGTCTTGGTTCAGTCCGGAACTCTGCGTATCGGTGATTCCATTGTTGCAGGTACTACCTACGGCAAGGTTCGCGCCATGCTGAATGACCGTGGCGAGAATGTCAAGAAGGCAGGTCCTTCCGTGCCTGTAGAGGTGCTGGGTCTGAATGACGTACCGGCGGCTGGTGATGAGCTGGCGGCACTGGATGAGAAGCAGGCTCGTACTATCGCCGAGAAGCGCATGGAGAAGCAGCGCAATGAAATGATTCATGCCAAGAAGGTTTCCTTGGATGACCTCTTTAATCAGATTCAGGAAGGTCAGCTCAAGGATTTGAACATCGTCGTAAAGGCTGATGTTCAGGGTTCTGTGGAAGCGTTGAACAGCTCCTTGATGGGCTTGAACAAAAACGATGAAGTGCGTGTACGCATTGTACATTCCGGCGTTGGCGCTGTTACTGAGTCCGATGTCATGCTGGCTTCTGCTTCCAATGCCCTGGTTATCGCCTTCAATGTGCGTCCTGATGCCAATGCCCGCCGTGTAGCAGATACCGAGGGCATCGATATCCGTACCTATCGCGTTATCTATGATGCGCTCAACGATGTCAAGGAAGCCATGAGCGGCATGCTTGCACCGAAATACAAGGAAGTTATTCAGGGACGCGTGGAGATTCGCCAGGTGATGAAGTTCTCCAAGGCTCTGGTGGCAGGCTCTTATGTATTGGAGGGCAAGATTACCAATCAGTCCAAGATTCGCATTGTGCGTGATAATATCGAGGTATTCGATGGCGAGCTGGATGGACTCCGCCGCTTCAAGGACGATGTGAAGGAGGTTGCTGCAGGCTATGAGTGCGGTATCACCATCAAGGATTACAAGGACTTCCGCGAGGGAGACATTATTGAAGCCTACATCATGGAGGAAGTAAAGACTACCATCAATGATGTAAACAAGGACTAAGAAGATAAACGGAGGGTTTTGAGATATGAGCCAGCTTCGTATAGAAAAAATTCAGGAACTCATGAAGCAGGAAATCAGTCAGATTATCCTGCAGGAGCTGAAAGATCCCAGAATCGGCTTTGTTACTGTGACCCAGGTAGAGATTACTCGGGATTTGAGTAGTGCCAAGGTGTTTGTCAGCATTATGGGAAATGATGAGCAGATAGCCAAGAGCTGGGCTGGACTGAACAGCTCCTTGGGGTTTATCCGTCGCGAGGTGGGTCATCGTATTCGCCTGAGAGTTACCCCTGAGCTGAAATTTGTGCTGGATAAGTCGTTGGATTACAGCGACCATATTCAGAAGCTGCTGTTGCAGATTGAGCGTCAGGAGCATAGCCATGATGCTGAGTAAATAGCATTATCGAGCCGGTGGATATTCCACCGGCTTTTGTTGTATAATGAATAAAGAAGAAAGGAAGTGGAATTTATGAATATAACCCTGAAGGAAGCTGCGGCAAAATTGCTGGAAGCAGAGAATTTGGTAATTACGGCACACGTAAATCCGGACGGCGATGCGCTTGGCTCATGCCTTGCCCTGTATCAAATGCTGATACGCCTTGGCAAAAATGTCGAGGTGCTGATAGATGATGATATTCCTGACGCCTTTGGCTTTTTGCCGGACATTGAGGCGATTCAAAAGCCGACAGAGGATAGCTATCCAGCAGATTATCTGGTGATGCTGGATGTGTCCAAGGATAGGATCGGCACAGTGCTAGACAAGTGCAAGGCGCCGATTATCAATATAGACCATCATCGCACCAATGATGGCGAGGTGGATTTCCTTTATTTGGATGCAGATAGGGCTGCCACGGCAGAAATCATTTACCAGTTGGCTCAGGAACTGGCGGTTACGCCTGATGCGGCTGTGGCGATGTGCATTTACACGGGCATTTCGACAGATACGGGCAATTTTCGTTTTTCCAACACCAGTGCCTTTACCTTGCGGACAGCAGGCGATATGGTAGAGGCAGGTGCAAAGCCGAATATAGTTTCAGAGGCACTGGAAAAGCGCAGCTTCAAGGAAGTGCTGGACAGAGCGAAAGCGATGGAAACCATCGAGCTGGCTATGGATGGCAGGGTGGCAGGAATCTACATCGATAATGCGCTGTATGAAGGTTTGGACACCACAGAGGGCTTTATTGACGGGGTGAGAATCATTGACGGCGTGGATGTAGCCATCCTGATGAAAGAGGTTGAGCCGGGCAAGTGCCGCGTCAGCATGCGTTCCAAGGGTGTAGATGTCAGCAGCATTGCCACGGAATTTGCAGGCGGCGGCCATGTAAGGGCAGCAGGCTGTACCATAGAAGAGCCGTTAGGCGTGGCTAAGGAAAAATTATTGAAGGCAATCAGCCAGCACATCTAGTCAGTTTGTCATTGCAAAAATATTGTGAGAAAATGCACCAGTATTTTATGCAGGCAACGCAGGCGTTATCAGTGTTGGATAGTTATGTATAGCTGTACGATAGGAGGAAAACACTATGAGCGAGGTTTTAGAGAAAATTAAGACTAGGAGAAGTATTCGCAAGTTTAAGCCAGATATGGTGCCGCAGGAAATTTTGGACAAGATTATCGAGGCCGGGCTTTATGCTGCCAGCGGTCATGGCGAGCAGAATACCATTATGATTCAGGTCACCAACAAGGAGCTGAGAGACAAGATTTCGCAGCTCAATTGTGAGATTGGCGGCTGGAAAGAGGGGTTTGACCCATTCTATGGCGCTCCTGCCATGATTATCGTTTTGGCAAAAAAGAGCTGGCCTAATCGAGTTTATGACGGAAGCCTGGTCATGGGCAACCTTATGCTGGCAGCGCATGAGCTGGGTATAGGCAGTTGCTGGATTCATAGAGCCAAAGAAGAGTTTGAAATGGAGTGGGGCAAGGATTTCATCAGGTCTTTGGGCATTGAAGAAGAATACGAAGGCATAGGTCATTGTGCTCTTGGCTATGTAGCTGGGGAATATCCTCAGATTCCTGCCAGAAAGCCACATCGCGTATTTTATGTGAAATAAAAAAATCCCCCAAGGGAGCTGTCAACAGGTTAGATTCACCGTTATGATATCTACCTGTCGAGGCAGTTCCTCGGGGGATTTTTCATTTATATGAGGTAGGGAATGATTATGGGTTAGAATTGATTACCGGATGTCTATGCGGGTATTGCGCTGAACTTCTGGTGCTTTTGGCAGCGTTACCTTTAGGACACCGCTATCGAACTGCGCATCAATCTTGCTGTCATCAATATTGTCAATATAGAAGGAACGGCTGATTGTGCCAGTGTGACGCTCACGGCGGATATAATTGCCCTTATCGTCCTTTTGGTCATTGCTTTCATCCTTCTTGGCTTCGATGGTCAGGTAATTGTTATCGTAGTTCAGGGAAATATCCTTTTTGTCTACGCCTGGCAGATCAGCAACCAGCTCATAAGAATCGCCGTTATCCTTGACATCAACCTTCATGTTGACAGCTATAGGCATATCGCCAAAGCCCGCAAAAGGATTGGCAAAGAATGAATCATTGAACACATCGAACAGGCTGTTGAAGCCATCTTCTCTTCTTGCTACTTCATTGTTTTTTTTGGAACCAAATGGAACTAAACCGAACATAATTAAGGACTCCTTTCAAAGAACCTCTCAAGATAAATCACACTTCGGAAGAGTATCGGTTGTATATAGGAGCTGCTATCTTCCAAAAGCCAGCCACGCAAGCCCGCTCGCTCACGCCTTCCGCATTTCATCTGATGTAGTAGCTCATTGACTTTTTGCTCTTTCTGATTATCATTATAGCAATATTAGTCAAAAAGTCAAGAAGAAATTTTGATTTTTTGACTAATTTATTTTAATGAGGCAAAATCCAAGCGCTTTTTGAGCAAAATCCTAATAGGAGTGCGTCGTAGCCACGTTAGCGTGGGATGAATCTGCGGCTGATATATCATGTTGCTTATGGCAGCTTATAGACAAGGCTGAGTGTGGCACGTTATTTTTTTTTCTGCTATAATGTAAGGCATGATTTAGCGATAGAATATCATAGAAAATGGAAGTGTTTTTTATCATGGAGATTTGTCTTGCCAAGGATGCGCCTATAGGAGTTATGGATAGCGGCATGGGCGGCATCAGCGTTCTGAGGGAGCTGGTAAAGCTGCTGCCGCATGAGAATTTTATCTTTTATGGTGATTCTGCCAATGCTCCCTACGGCAGCCGGAGTACGGAAAATATCTACCAGCTCACGGAGCAGGTGGTGCACAAGCTGATAGCCAGAGGCGTCAAGGGCGTGGTTATCGCCTGCAATACAGCCAGCAGCGCAGCAGGACGGCGCTTGCGCGAGGAGTACCCGGAGCTGCCGATTGTCGCCATTGAGCCAGCCTTGAAGCCGGCAGTGATTGGCTGCCCCAATGGCAGGGTCGTGGTGCTGGCTACGGAGGCAACCTTGCGCGAAAAGAAGTTTGCCAATCTCCTAGAGCAGTGGAAAAACAAGGCAGAAATCATCAAGCTGGCTCTGCCTGGGCTTCCTGAGTTTGTCGAAAGGGGAGAGCTGGATTCGCCCGCCCTGCGCAAATTTTTGCAGGGATATTTCAGCAAGCTGGGAGATCGTCACGTGGACGGCGTAGTCTTGGGGTGTACGCATTATCCCTTTGTGCGCAAGGTCATAGGAGAGCTGTTAGGCTCGCAGGTCAAGATTTATGACGGGGCAGCCGGTACGGCAAGACAGCTCCGGCGAAGGCTGTTTAGCCGCCAGCTTCTCGCCGAGCGCCAGGAAGCAGGTAGGATTGAATGGCTGAACAGCAGTCCTGACCCGAAGATGATAGAGCTGTCCAAGAAGCTCTTTGCCATCAAGATTGAATAACCTTTGCTGGTAAAATAAAAAGCCATTAGCAGAAAATCGCCAAGCTGTAGTACGTAGCCTGTGCTTACAGTAAAACAGCATTTGCGATTCTGTTAATGGCTTTTTGTATGTTTATTTTTAGCCTAGAGTCCTGCCAGACCGAGCAAAAGTCCGATTAGACCGCTGAGAGCCAATAGATTGATGACGCCCATTTTGCGGCGCACAGCCACAAAGGAGAGCGCTAGAATGATGATGCCCTTGGCATCAAACTGGGTGAAATCCGTAGGCAGTACTTCCGTATTCCATATGGACAGATAGACAAAGCTGAGTCCTGCTACGAAAATCAGGGCAATGACCGCAGGGCGCAGACCGTTGAGAATCCCCTTGATGATGCTGATGTCGCCGTATTTTTTCAACAGCCAGGTTACGCCTAGGCATAAAATCAAAGACGGGGTGACAAAGCCAATCGTAGCGGCAAGCGAACCGCCAAAGCCGGCAATCTTGGTGCCGGCAAAGGTTGCGGCATTGATGCCGATAGGGCCGGGCGTCATCTGCGAGATAGTGAATATATCGATAAATTCATTCATGGTCAGCCAATGGTAGTTATCAACGACCGCTGCCTGAATCCAAGGCATAGAGGCGTAGCCGCCGCCTACGCAGAATAGGCCTATTTTGAAAAATTCCCAATAAAGCAGTAAGCAAATATGCATGGCAGCCTCCTTAATTGTATTTTGGATTGCGCAACAAGGCTAGTCCGATTAAGCCGTCGACAATAACGCAGTACATGAGATTTACGTCAAATGCCAGTACGGCAAACATAGTGCCAAGGAAAATCAGGCAGGGCAGGACGAGCTTTTTCTTGAAAAGCTTCTGCACGAGATTGATGACTACGTTGATGATGATAGCGGTAGCGCCGCACTGCATGCCCTTTAGCACGAGCTGGATGTACTGATTGTGCGCAAATAAATCGTAAAAAAGGGCAATCAGGGACATGGTAATCAAAGGCGGCAATATGGTGGCAATCAGCGTCACCATAGTACCCATTAGACCCGACATGCGATAGCCGAGCATGATTGAGGCATTAATCGCCATAACGCCGGGCATGGACTGGGCGATCGCCACAATATCCAAAGTCTCCTTGTCGTCAATCCAGCCATATTCATCAACAAATTTGGATTTGAGGAGAGGAATGATGACCATGCCTCCGCCTACCGTAAAGGCGCTGATGAGAAAGGTGGATTTAAATAATATCCAATAAAAATGCCGCGTGCCCGGCTGAATCTGTAATTTGTTTTCTGGCATCGGAAAACCTCCTTTAGATTATTTCCTCTCAATTATAGCATTTTTGCCTCTGAAATTCAGAAATTTTAGGAAAAATTTTTATAGTAATTGGGGCAGAAAAGTGGTATCATACACATTGGATAATGTTGTATTAGCATACAAAGTTCGAGGAGTCATCGACATCTCAGATTGAGATGCTCGTAAGGAAAGGTTGTGTTACAAGGACAATGAATGAACCAAAAATGAACAGAGGGTTAAAAAATCGCCATTTGCAGATGATCTCACTGGGCGGAATTATCGGCAGCGGCTATTTTTTAGGAACCGGATATGTATTGGAAAAGGCGGGCCCTGCAGCCATTTTATCATATCTCTTGGGCGGGGCGATTGTGTTGTGTGTCATGCTTTGTTTGGCAGAGCTGGCAGTAGCTGAGCCTATAGCGGGTTCCTTTGTTACGTATGCTCGAAAGTATATAGGACCGACCTGGGCTTGCGGCGTGGGCTGGACATATTGGATGACGTGGGTTTCCTATGTGCCGTCAGAAATGATTGCTGCCGGCATTATTATGAATAATTTTGTTCCCCAGATAAGCCAGTTGTGGTGGGCTGTTCTTTTTGGTTTGCTTGTGACAATCGTCAATTTGTTTCATGTGGATAAATTTGGCGAAAGCGAGTTTTGGCTGGCTATTATCAAGATTGTTGCGCTGATTGCCTTCAGCATTGTTGGCATATTGATTATCTTGGGCCTTGTCGGTCAGCAGGGATATATCGGCAGTACCATATTTTTAGGCAGCGGCGGTTTTGCACCGCATGGCTATTGGTCGATTATTCTGACCATGACGATTATCCTCGTCAATTTTCAGGGGACTGAGATTATTGGCCTGGCTGCCGGGGAGTGCAAGAATCCAGAGAAAAGTATTCCTTTGGCTGTGAGAAATGTTACTTGGCGGATTATCACGCTGTATATTGTTCCTATTTCCATCTTGATTTCAATTCTGCCTTGGGATCAGGCAGGCTTGGAGGATAGTGTCTTTGCTATAGCTATGGCAAAATACGGCTTGGATAAGTTTGCGGCTGTTTTTGCCTTTGTGGTGCTCACGGCGGCATTGTCCTGTTCCAATTCCGGGCTTTATGGCACAAGCAGGGCGATGTACTCTCTGGCTACCTTGGGAATGGCGCCAAAAAAGCTGGCAGAGCTGAACAAAAACGGCATGCCAAAGAATGCCGTACTGATTTCCATTGTTTCCTGCTGGTTCATCATTTTGCTGTACAGCTTTGATGCAAGTGCGGCGGTGTATACGTATTTGCTGGCGCTTTCCGGCTTCACGGGAGCGATTGCCTGGATTTCTATCTGTTGGAGCCAGTATAGATTTCGCAAGCAGGTCATAGCAGATGGCAGATTTGACAGTCTCAAATACAAGACGCCCTTTTTCCCGTATGTAACGCTGTTTGGCATTTGGGCGCAAGTCTTTTGCCTGATAGTTTTAGCATTTGAACCGGATTTGCGGGAAAGCCTGCTGATAGGCGTACCGTTTTTGATTGTTCCAATGGTCATCTATAGAATACGGCAGTGGAAGATACGCCGGGCGGCAGTTTCTGGCTGAGCAGGCTGTGGGGTTTGGATTTTGATATGAAGGACTCCGAATATCAGGAGCATAACATATGCAAGAACCGTAGGAACTACGGGGATAGCCCAGCGTATCTGAATCCGCTAGGATTCTTGGCTGGGAATCCCGCGACTTTAGTCGTGGGAGGTTCAGTTGTTGATGAAAAATCTATTATCTGCGTTCTTTCGGCATGGCAAATACCCTTCCAGGCACGTTCGCACTATGTATATGAGCCTCACGCTGCTAAACTCATTCAAAACGCTGTAACCTGTCCTTTGCGGACAAATTACAGCGTTTTTTATTCGTTAAGAAGCGAGGCTCATATACATGCCTGTGAAGGGTACATGCCATGCCTTGTGGTTCGTGTACTCAAATAGACTATCATGGGGCAATTCGTGGCTGACTCCTCGAAGGCTCATGAATTGTTAAGTGCAGATGTTCAAAATATAGCTGTACGAGGCTCAGTTAGGAGCGAGAGCGAGTTTTCGAGGGTGCTATCTTCAATGCTGTGTAATTAGCATTATATTTTTATGAGTCAGCTCAGCAAATCAGAATTTTTATTAAATATAATCCTGCAGGGTTGAGATTATTGCTTTAAAATGTTAAAATATAGGGTACATTATTAGAGATTTCGCTATCATCATAGGTAATGCTTCACTTATGTGCAGGAGGTTTGTTTTGGACAAGAAAAAGTTTTTTATTTTGGATGGCAGCAGCCTGCTTTACCGTGCTTTTTATGCCTTGCCTCTTTTGAAAACAGAAAATGGCATCTATACCAATGCTATTGTAGGCTTTTCCAATATGCTGTTCAAGCTGCTGACGGATTGGCAGCCGTCAGCCTTGGTGATTGCTTTTGATAAGGGCAAGCACACCTTCCGCACAGATATGTTTGCTGACTATAAGGCTACCCGAAAGCCGATGCCGGAGGAGCTGAGAAGCCAAGTGTCTCTTTTGCATGAAATGGCAGAGGCGTGGAATATTCCTTTGGTAGAAATGGCTGGCTTTGAGGCTGATGATATTATTGGCACTCTGGCGAACAAGGCAGTGGCTCACGGTATGTCTGCCTATGTAGTGACTGGAGATAGGGATGCCTTGCAGCTTGTCAAGCCTGATTTGACTGTATTGTTTACCAAAAAGGGGATTTCTGACATCGTAGTTTATGATGTGGATAAGTTCCAAACAGAATATCAGGGGCTTGACCCGATTCAGCTTATTGATTTGAAGGGTCTGATGGGTGACAATTCTGACAATATTCCAGGCGTGCCAAAGGTAGGACCTAAGACAGCTATGAAGCTGCTTGCGGCATATGGCTCTGTGGAGCAGGTCTTGCTGCATATAGCGGAGATTTCTGGCAAGGCGTTGCAGGAGCGGCTGAGTGATAACCAGCAGCAGGCGCTGCTCTCCAAAAAGCTGGCAACAATCAAGCTTGATGTGCCTGTTGCATATCAAGAGGCAGAATTTGCCTTGGATGCCAAGGCAGGAGATTTGACAGCCTTTTATCAGAAGTATCAGATGCGGAGTCTGGCGCGGCAGGTGGAAAAATTGTCTGGCATAATCGGTGGTGCCGGCAGTCTTGATACCCGGCAGGACGCAGGCAAAAATACAATCTCCTTGCCGCAAATCAGCGAGATTATCTCGCAAAAGGATGGCAGAGAGCTGTATCAAAAGGCATTGCAGGCAGGATATGTGTCTATCATAGGCGATTTTCAGGGAAAAGTGCCGCATAAAAAATTGATAGGCGCTGCCGTGGCTTTCGGCACTCAGTTGTACTATTGCCCGATGAGCAAGGATGAGATGCATGGCATGGATAGCCTGTTTGGCGATTTGGAGCCGGAGGCAAGTGGTGCTTGGAGCTATGTATTGAATGTGCTGGCTGACAATGATATTGCCAAGTATCTCCATGATGCCAAGAGCTTTTATCACGCTGGCATCCAGCTATCGGGCAAGGTATGGGATGCATCGCTCATGGACTATCTTCTCAATCCGTCCAGCAGTAAATATGACATGGGGGATTTGCTGCGAAGCTATGGCGCAGAGCTTCAAGAGCCAGAGGCGGATTGGAGCAATGCAAAACAGCTTTGCTGGCAGTGCTATGGACTCGAGCTGATTGGCGAGGGGCTGCAGAAAAAGCTGATGTTTTCGGAATTGTCCAAGCTTTATGAGGACATCGAATTTCCTTTGGTACAGGTGTTGGCAGCCATGGAGCAGGCAGGCGTCTATTTAAATAGGGAAAGCCTTGTACGCCAATCCAAGGAGGCTGGCAGCATTATTGCTGATTTGGAGCAGGAAATTTATAAAATGGCTGGCAGGCAATTCAATATTGCCTCGCCAAAGCAGCTTGGCGTAGTTCTTTTTGAGGAGCTGGAGCTGCCCGTTATCAAGAAAACGAAGACTGGCTATTCTACCAATGTGGAAGTCCTGAATGAGCTGTATAATTATCATCCGATTATAGAAAAGATATTGGCGTACCGTCAGTGGGCCAAGCTGAAGTCTACCTACATGGATGGCATAGCTCCTTTGATTGATACGCAGGACGGCAGGGTGCATACAAGCTTCAATCAGACCGCCACGGCTACGGGCAGGCTTAGCAGCTCAGATCCCAATTTGCAAAACATTCCTATCCGCCGTCAGGAGGGGCGTCACATCAGGGAGATGTTTGAGCCGGGAGAAGGCTATGATTTGCTTTTGTCAGCAGATTATAGCCAGATTGAGCTGCGTGTGCTGGCTGATATGTCCGAAGATGAGAATTTCCTGCGTGCCTTCCGCCACAATGAGGATGTGCATGCCCGCACGGCGGCAGAAGTTTTTGGCGTTCCTGTAGATGCTGTGGATGCCGAGCTGCGCCGCAAGGCAAAGGCGGTCAACTTTGGCATTATCTATGGCATGAGTGATTTTGGCTTGTCGCAGGATTTGCATATTTCGCGCAAGGAAGCCAAGGAGTATATCAACAAGTATTTTGCCAAATGCCAAGGGGTCAAGGCGTTTATCGACAGAGTGGTGACTGAGGCGCATGATAATGGCTATGTCCTGACCAAGTTCGGACGTCGCCGTGATTTGCCGGAAATCCGCAGTACAAACTATCAGCGTCGTTCCTTGGCAGAGCGCATGGCTATGAATACGCCGATTCAGGGAACGGCAGCGGACATTATCAAGCTGGCAATGATACGCACTTACAAGGCATTGCAGGAGGCACGCCTGAAGAGCCGGATGCTTTTGCAGGTTCATGATGAGCTGGTGCTGGAAGTACCGCAGAATGAGCTTTCTGAGGTCAAGGCAATTTTAAAGGAATCGATGGAGCAGGCGGCTGAGCTGCGAGTTCCATTGACTATCGACATCAATGCTGGGAAAAACTGGGCTGAGGCCAAATAAAATAGGAGTGGTAGACTATGCCGGAAATGCCAGAAATAGAAACAATAAGGCGCTCCTTGGAGCCGCATCTCCAAGGACGCAGGATAGAAGCCGTCGAGGTGCTGCTGCCACGGCAGATAAAATGGCCTGAGCCTGACAGCTTTGTGGCAAGAATATTGGAAACCAAGATTCTGCGGCTTGACAGGCGTGGCAAGTATCTTCTCTTGCAGCTTGACAATCAGGTTTCGCTGGTTTTTCACTTGCGAATGACTGGACAGCTTATTTACATTCCGCCTCAAGGCGAGAGCAAGAGCCATCATGACAGGCTGATTATTCATCTTGATGATGCCTCGCGCCTAGTTTTTAGCGATACAAGAACCTTTGGCACGATGTACGCCATGCACCCGGATGAGCTATGGCGGATTCAGGGAATGGCAGAGCTTGGACCTGAGCCTTTATCGCCTGAATTTACAGTCGAGTATCTTGCACAGGCAGCCGCCAAGCGTAAGACACGCATCAAGGGCTTTTTGCTCGACCAGCGAAAGGTTGGCGGTCTGGGCAATATCTATGTAGACGAGGCTTTGTTTTTGGCAGGCATTCATCCTTTGCGTCAGGCGGGCAGCTTGAATATTTCTGAGCTAACAAAGCTGCATGAGGCTGTAAATGAGGTTATTGCTGACGGCATTGCTGACGGCGGTACCACGTTCAGGGATTACAGGAATGGCGATGGAGAAAAAGGCAGTCATCAAGATCATCTTTATGTCTATGGCAGGGATGGGCAGGCATGCCGTGTATGCGGCACGCCCTTGGAGAAAATCAAGGTTGGAGGGCGCGGCACGCGTTTTTGTCCTCATTGCCAGCCTTTAGAAGCGGAAAATGGCTGAGTATTTGTATTTTTTACTGGAGGAAAAGCTGTGAAGGTTATCGGATTGACAGGCGGAATTGCGAGCGGCAAATCCACTGTAACCAAGCTCTTGAGGCAATATGGGCTTGATGTGCTGGACGCAGATGCCATTGCCTGGGAGCTGGCTCAGCCAAACAACAAGCTGTGGCAGTCTTATGTAGACCGTTACGGCGAAAGAGTGCTTCTGCCAAATCAGCAGCTTAATCGTCAGGCGGTAGCTGATATAGTCTTTAGCCAGCCAGAGGAAAAAGAGTGGATGGACGGCATGGCGCATCCGATTATCAAGGCAGAAATTCAAAATCAGCTCAATCATCTCTCCGAAGCAGGGAAAAAAGCAGCGGTTATTGATGTGCCGCTTTTGTATGAAGCAGGCTGGGACAAGCTGGTGGACGAGGTGTGGCTGGTCTATGTAGATAGCGAGGTTCAGCTTCAAAGGCTTATGGCGAGAAATGGCTATGACGTACAGGAAGCCAAGAGGCGCATCAAGGCGCAGATGCCTTTGGCAGAAAAGCGCAGAAAAGCACAGGTGGTTATAGATAATAATGGTACTGACCAGGAGCTGGCGGAAAGGGTCAAGAAATTGCTGGATGCACAAAAGGAATGGCAATGCAATATATATTAGAAGAAAAAAATAGGCGAAGGGAACGGCTGATGCGTCACAAGGAGAAAAAAAGGCGGCTGGCAGGCTTTGCAGTGGGAATGTGTATTCTTCTTTCAGCTATGATTGCCTATACGGTACTGCAGCAGGACGATATTCAGCGCAAGTATATTTACCCTTATCATTATCGGGGAGTTATTGAACAGTATAGCCAGCAGTATCAGGTGGATGAGTATTTGGTGGTGGCCATGGTCAAGACCGAGAGCAAATTCCAGCCAGAGGCTGTGTCCGGCTACGGCGCTATGGGGCTGATGCAGCTTATGCCGGAGACAGCTATCTGGATTGCCGGGCAACTGGATGATACTGGATTTTCTATCGACCAACTCAAGCAGCCGCAGTGCAATCTGCGTTATGGCATTTGGTATCTTGCTTCCCTGCAGGAGGAGTTTGAGAACAATGAAGTGCTGATGCTGGCAGCATATAATGCAGGACGAGGCAACGTATTGGCATGGATGAAGGAATATGGCTGGGATTATAGCTTTGACAGCCCTGATGCCATACCCTATAGGGAAACGCAGGAATACGTGAAAAGCGTTTTGGGTAACCGCAACAAGTATCAAAAACTTTATGATGTACAGGCACAAGTTGATAAATGAGAAAGGAATGTGGCTATGCTGGCAAATGCTCCTGGCAGGGAAAGAAAAAAATATACGCCCGATTATGTTGTTTATGATTTGGAGACTACCGGTATATCCTGTCAATACGATGAGGTTATTGAGATTTCTGCTATCAGGGTACGGGACGGACATCCGGTGGAAACCTTTACCCAGCTTGTGAATCCGGGTCGTCCCATACCATACGGAGCGAGCAGCGTCAATCATATTTACGATGCCATGGTCAGGGACAAGCCTCATTTTCGTGAGGCTTTGGCAGCGTTTTTGGCTTTTATCGGTGATGATGTGCTGGTGGGGCACAATATCAAGCGCTTTGATATGAATTTTATCTATCGGGACTGTCAGCGGTATTTTGGCAGGACGATCGACAATGATTATATTGATACGCTGCATATGGCAAAGGCGTGCTTCCCAGATTGGAAGCACCGCAAGCTGGAAAATCTGGCGGAGTATTACGGCATTTCCACTCAGGGAGCACATCGTGCCCTGCAGGACTGCCATATGAATCAGCAAGTTTTTGAATTGATGGCAAAAGAGGATGGCGCATTGTCCGCTGCAGATAGGCAGTCGAGTGTCAAGATTCCTGCTCGCAGAGAATTGCAGCAGGAGAAGGGACGTAGTCCTGCGCCACAGTCCAAGGAAGCGGACAGGTATTGCCCGCGCTGCCATGCCGTGCTAAAGAAACGGCATGGCAGATTTGGGTGGTTTTGGGGATGCAGCGGCTTTCCTGCGTGTCGATATACGGAAAATATCTAAAATTGTTGCAAAAAATATATTTGCAAGTAAGTGATAAATTCTGATTTGTACTATTTATAATTATGCTGGATTCGACAAATCAGGATTTGCTAGAATGAGGAAAATTTTATGCTGTTAAAGGAAAAAATTCTTGACAGAAAATAAATTTTGGCGTATCATATGGGATGTCGAGGGGAGCGTTGCTCCTAGTAATTAAATACTCAAACCATTGAATAGGAAATAGTAGCTGATTTTGCTTATCTTCAGCGAGCCGGTGCCGTGATAGCGGGTTGGTGTGATGACCGGTGATAAGGTTTTAGTGAATGGTCCTATGAGGGTTCACCCAAATCCGCTTTGCGGAAAGTAGGCTGAAACGGTTGCCCCCGTTACAGGGCTGAGGTATCGGAGGATTACTCCCGTACCAAGAGGATATTATATCGAGTGGCACGAACATTTCGTCTCGTTAGAGGTGGATGTTCGTTTTTTGTTTATGCAGCTATTGGATATAGTGTTGAATTTGGGTGGCACAGCGGAACCATTTCGCCCCATGTACAGTATCTCCAGTCAAATGTGACTGGGAGCTGGACATGGAGTGGAATGGTTTTTTATTTGAGAAAAAATATTGCAGGCAGGACGAATCAATCAAAGTTGAAAGAAAGGAAGGCATATCATGTTGAAGCAGTATATAGAAAAAATTATCGCAGGGCAGAATTTGAGCCAGAAGGAAGCTGGAGAGGCTATGGACATTATTCTCAATGGACAGGCGAATGACAGCCAGCTTGCCAGCTTCCTGTCCGTCTTGAAGATGAAGGGAGAATCCGTAGATGAAATTGCTGGCTTTGCCAAGACCTTGCTCGCTCATGCAGACCATGTGCCGCACAAAGAGCCTGTCATGTGCAACTGCGGCACAGGCGGCGATACCAAGAATACCTTCAATATTTCCACCACTGCTGCCTTTGTGCTGGCGGCTGGGGGAGTAAATGTAGCCAAGCATGGCAATCGCGGCGTATCTAGTGCCAGCGGCAGCTCCGATGTTCTTGGCGAGCTGGGGGTAAGGTACAATCTTACGCCTGAAAATGCAGGCAAAATCATTGATGATATCGGCGTAGCCTTTCTTTTTGCTCCAGCATTCAACAAGGCTATGAAGTATGTAGCCAAGACACGCAGGGAGCTAGGATATAGGACAGTGTTCAACCTGCTTGGACCGATTATCAATCCGGCAGGTTTGGATTATCAGATGGTTGGTGTTTATGATAAGAATCTGACGGAGCTGATAGCTGGCGTGCTAAAAGAGGTCGGCGTCAAGCATGCCATGGTCATTGCCTCAGATGATGGCATGGATGAAATTTCGACCAATGCGCCTACCAAGGTCAGCGAGCTGCAAGCTGGACAGATTCGCACCTATGAAATAAATCCTGCTGATTATGGCTTCAAGCCGGGCAGCATTTCTGACTATGCCGGTGGCACGCCGCAAGAAAATGCGGCAATCACCTTGAAGATTCTCCGTGGCGAGGAGCAGGGAGCAAAGCGGGATATTGTCGTGCTCAATGCTGGCGCAGCCCTTTATGTGGGGGACAAGGCAGAATCAATCGAGGCTGGTATTCGGCTGGCAAATCAGATGATTGATAGCGGCAGGGCGCTTAAAAAGCTCCAGCAGCTTATTGACGAAACACAGGAGCTGGGTGCATGATTATCAAGATTTGCGGTGTTCGTGATATAGAAACAGCCAAGGTTGTGGCAGAGGGCGCTGAGATGATGGGGTTTATCATGAGCGAGAGATTTTGGCGCTATGCTGAGCCGGCTACGGTGAAGAAAATAACCAAGCAGGTGAACTCGTGCACCAAGGTGGGAGTTTTCGTAGATGAGCCAGCGAGAGATGTGGCAGATTTGGCAAAAGACTGTCATTTGGATATGGTACAGCTCCATGGACACGAAAGCAAGGCATACACAGAGAAACTAAAAAATCTACTGTCAGGCAGCCACATAGGCATTATCAAGGCGTTTCGTTATGGAGATGATTTTTCGCCAGAGATTGCCAATAGCTATCCTGCGGATATGGTGCTCATTGACAGCTATAGCAAGAATACCAAGGGCGGCAGCGGCATAGGCTTTGCTTGGAGCAAGGCGGCCAAAAGCGTCAGACAGCTACGCAAGCCTTATCTTATTGCAGGTGGCATCAATAAGGAAAATATCAGGACGGCAGAGGCGATTTTTCACCCATATGGATTAGATGTTTCCAGCAGTTTGGAAATCGATAAAAAGAAAAATCCGCAGTTGATTAGAGAATTTTTGAAAGAGGCAGGCAAGCTATGAGAGATATACTTCGGGAAATCGTGGAGGCGAAAAAGGATGTTGTGGCAAGGGCCAAGGCCGAGATACCACTGTATAAGGTGCAAAGGCTGGCAAGAAGCCACGTGGGCAGCTTTGCCATGAACTACAGATTTTCTGCTGATGGCTGGGGGCTTATCGCTGAGTGCAAGCTGCGTTCTCCCTCCAAGGGTGATTTTGGTCATCAGCATACGGTGGCAGAATTGGCAAAAATCTATGAAAAAGCTGGTGCGACAATGCTTTCTGTCCACACTGATGCACATTTTCTAGGCAAGAACGAAGACATTCCCATGGTGAAAAAACTGGTATCTATTCCGGTCTTGCGCAAGGAATTTATCATTGACAAATATCAGGTTTATGAATCAAGGATGCTGGGCGCAGATGCGATACTTTTAATCGCCCGAATACTTACGGCAAGCCAGCTAGATGATTATCTGCATACGGCGTGGAGCCTGGGGATGGATGCCTTGGTGGAGGTTCATGACGAAGGTGATATGGCAAAGGCGCTGGCAACACCGGCCAGGTTTATCGGCATCAACAATAGAAACTTGAAGTATTTTAAAACGACTATACAAAATACCTTGAACCTTTTGCCAGCAGCAGACAGAAACAGGGTGCTGATTAGCGAAAGCGGTATTCATAGCCTGGAGGAAGCAAAAATGCTGCGGCAGGCAGGCTTGCAGGGCATATTGGTGGGCGAGGGGCTGTCCACAGCTCCTGATGTAGCTGCTATGACAAGGGCAATGGCAGAGCTTTAGAAAAAATGCATGGCATAAGTTTTGAAGAATATTAATATTGAACAAGGCATCCGATGCACCCTACCCTGCGTACAGGGAAATGGTGATATGAGGAGCTTGAAGCTAGACGGAGGAGAAAATCATGGCAACAGAGAATAAAAAAGGCAGATTTGGCAAATTTGGCGGTCAGTATGTACCGGAAATCGTTATGCCGGTACTGAACCAGCTAGAAAGTGCCTATGAGAAATATAGAAACGATCCCGATTTTTTGGCAGATTTGCGCAAATACTATATGGAATATGCTGGCCGTCCTACTCTTTTGTACTATGCCGAGAAGCTGACCAAGCATTACGGCGGAGCAAAAATCTATCTCAAGCGCGAGGATTTGCTGCATACTGGCGCGCATAAGATTAATAATGCCTTGGGACAGGCTCTCTTGGCCCAGCGGATGGGCAAGAAGCAGGTCATTGCAGAAACAGGCGCAGGCCAGCATGGCGTAGCGACAGCTACCGTAGCAGCCCTTTTTGGCATGAAGTGCAAGGTGTTTATGGGAGCCGTAGATATTGAGCGCCAGAAGCTGAATGTGTTCCGCATGAAGCTGTTGGGAGCTGAGGTCGTACCAGTCACTACTGGGACAGGCACGCTGAAGGATGCGACCAGCGAGGCTATCCGCTACTGGGCTTCACATATTGATGATACGCATTATATCATCGGCTCTGCCGTTGGCCCGCATCCTTATCCGACCATGGTGAGAGATTTTCAGTCCGTTATCGGCAGGGAAATTCGTCAGCAGCTTCAAAAGGAAACCGGCGGCAGGATAGATTATCTTTTGGCATGCGTAGGCGGCGGCTCGAATGCTATCGGCACATTTTATGAATTTAAGGACGAGGCAAGCGTACATAAATTTGGTGTAGAGGCAGCAGGACGCGGTCCGGCCATCGGGGACAATGCTCAGACGCTTTCCAATCCAGACAGTCGCCCCGGCGTGCTGCATGGTGCTTACAGCTATCTGGCACAGGACGATGACGGACAAGTTATCGAGGTGTACTCTATTTCGGCAGGACTGGATTATCCCGGCGTAGGGCCTGAGCACTCTATGTTCCATGACCAGGGCGTTGTCAAATACGTAGGCATCAATGACAAGGAAGCATTAGACGCCTTCCAGTTGCTCTGCAGGCTGGAGGGAATTATTCCAGCGGTGGAAAGTTCTCATGCTTTGGCTTATTTGGAGAAATTGATGCCTCAGACCAAGCCAGAAGAAGTCGTGGTTGTGACGCTTTCCGGTCGTGGCGATAAGGACGTACAGCAGGTAGCAAAGGTATTGGGAGAGGAGATTTGACGATGACTCGTGTGGAAAATAAATTTAATGAGCTAAAAAAAGCAGGCAGAAAGGGTCTGATTATCTATATAACGGCTGGCATTCCTGACGCAGGTTCTACAGCCGAGCTGGTGCTCCGGGCGGAAAAGGCAGGCGCTGACATGGTAGAGCTGGGGATTCCATTCTCAGATCCGATGGCTGATGGACCTGTTATCCAAAGTGCTTCCTATCAGTCTATCCAAAAGGGCATGAAGCTATACAAGGTACTGGAGATTGTGCGCGAAATTCGCCAAAAATCTCAGATTCCCCTTGTCGGCATGGGCTATATCAACAATATGCTGAATTATGGCTTCGACAAGCTGGCAGGTGATGCCAAAGAGGCTGGCATGGATGGCTTTATTATCCCCGATGTTCCTCATGAGGAATCTGCCGATATGAAAAAGGCTTGTGCCGCTAATCATCTGCATTTGGTAGAATTTGTTACGCCCGGCACTACTGATGAGCGTATCGGCGAAACCTGCATTACGGCAGACGGCTTTATCTATTGCGTATCTATCAACGGCGTGACAGGCGTTCGTAAGATAGATTATACTCCAATCAACAAGGTTATCAGCCATGTAAAAAAGCAGACAGCTACGCCTTGCGCTGTGGGATTCGGCATTGGCAGCCCGGAGGCAGCCGTTGCAGCAGCCAAGGAAGCAGATGCGGTCATTGTCGGTTCTGCCGTCGTTAAAAGAATTATGGACGGCAAAATAGATGAGGCGATGGATTTTATAGGTTCGCTGCGTCAGGCTTTGGACGAAAACTATCACAGCTAAAAGGAAGGTATGAACAATGAAGCTGACTCCTACAAGAGAAGAATTTAAAAAGCTGGCTCAGTCTGCCAATCTGGTAGCGGTCAGCATGGATATTGACACAGATTTAGATACGCCTGTTTCTATGTATTACAAGCTGGTGGGCGATAAAAAAGGCTTTTTGTTGGAATCCGTAGATGCACATCAAAAATTTGGGCGTTTTTCCTTTATTGGCGGCGAGCCTTTCATCAATTTGCAGATTTATAAAAATCGCCTGATGATTCAGGAGGATGACCAAATGATGGCATTGGATGGCAATCCTGTAGCTACGATGAACCAGTATATGAAAAAATTCCGCACGGTGCTGGGCAACCAGCAGATGCCTTTGGCAAACGGCGGTGCTGTAGGGTATTTTAACTATGAGTTTTCCGCCGTTTTGGATAGGGTTAGGGGAGCTCAAATTGCCGAGGACGAGCTTTTAGGACAATTCATGATATGCAGGATTCTCATGGTCTTTGACCAGCAAAAAAATGCTTCCCAGCTCATTTATCTGGCAGATGTAAGGCACAGCGACAATCCTGATGAGCTATATGATCAGGTATCTGCAAGGCTGGCATCACTGATAGAGAGGCTGTATCAGCCAGTCAGCACGGAAAGACGCTCTGTAGAGCCTCGCAAGGATAAGCTGGATTTTTTGGCTCAATATGGCGAAATGCCAAAAGCATGGGAAGAAACTATCGCTAGGTGCAAGGAATACATCAAAGCAGGAGATATTTTTCAGGTAGTGCCATCAAGGCAGTTTACAGCGAGATTGACCAAGCCAGCCTTTCATTTTTATCGGCGGCTGCGTCAGGTCAATCCCTCTCCTTATATGTTTTACCTGAATTTCGGCAAAAAGAAATTCGTGGCGGCTTCGCCTGAGATGCTGGTAAAGGTGGCAGGCGAGTATGTCTATACCTATCCTATTGCCGGAACTCGCCGCCGCGGTGCGACAGAGGCAGAGGATGCTGCCTTGGAAGCAGAGCTAAGGCAGGATGTCAAGGAATGTGCCGAGCACTCGATGTTAGTGGATTTGGCGAGAAATGACATCGGACGCATTAGCGAGGCTGGTTCGGTGTCTGTCACCAAGCTGCGCAAGGTAGAGAGATTTTCACATGTCATGCACATGGTTTCTGAGGTGCGCGGCAACCTAAAGCGAGGGTATACGCCGATGGATGTACTAAAGGCATGCTTTCCAGCAGGGACAGTCAGCGGTGCGCCAAAGCTGAGGGCAATGGAAATCATCAACGAGGTAGAGCCAGTGAAACGTGGTCCTTATGCCGGGACTGTCGGCTATATGGATTTTGCTGGCAATATGGATATGTGCATTACGCTTAGAACAATGTTTATTGATGGCGATGTAGGATATATACAGTCTGGTGCTGGCATCGTGTATGATTCCAAGGCAGAATTTGAGTATAAAGAAGTTTTGCAAAAGTCCAAGGCGATGTTTACCGTGGTAGAGGAGGTAGAGAACGATGTTGTTGCTTTTAGATAATTACGATTCCTTTACCTACGATGTTTATCAGCTTTTATCATCGCTGGGCGCAAGCGTAGAGGTCATCCGCAATGACAGGATTACGGTGGAGGAAATCGCCAAGCGCGGTTATGAGGGAATTGTTATTTCTCCTGGACCGGGCGTTCCGTCAGAAGCTGGGATTACAGAGGATGTTATCCGCCGGTTCAAGGACAGGCTGCCTATACTGGGGATATGCCTTGGTCATCAGGCGATAGGCGAGGTGTTTGGCGGACGGATAGTCCGGGCTGGTGAAATTGTGCATGGCAAAACCTCGCCCATACGGCACTGCGGCAAAGGGATATACGCTGGCTTGCCGCAGGACATTGAGGTCGGGCGGTATCACTCGCTGCTTGTGGATAGAAATACCTTGCCGGATTGCTTGGAAATAACGGCGGAGCTGCCAAATGGCATGATTATGGGGCTTCGCCACAAGGAGTATGATATTGAGGGTATACAGTTTCATCCGGAATCCATTTTGACACCGCAGGGAGAGGCAATGATGAAAAATTTCTTGAAGCATTTATCCTGTGCTAAGACTCCATATTTTTAAGCGGGAGATAAGCCAGCGTAAAGCGCTGAATCTATTCAACTAAATTCAGAAGACACATAAAACTCCCACTGCATAGGTCTAATTTTATGAAAATATTTCCTAAAAAGGAAAACACCCCCTTGTAATGAATGGTTATAATTTAATCATCAACTCTCTTGCCAAATGTTGGCAAATGGATATTGAGGACAAAATTGACTGTTTATTATAGGGGGAATTTTTGTGATTCTGGTTATAAATCTGAATGCATCCGTAGACAAGAGATATAGGTTGCAGGATTTGGTCAAGGGCGAGGTCATGCGTGCCTTCGAGGTGGACAATACGCCGGGCGGCAAGGGCATCCATGTGGCAAATGTCGCTACTATCCTAGGCGAGGATTGCATTGCTACAGGGTATTTGGGCGGCAAAAGCGGCGAATTTATCAGTGAAAAGCTGGATGACTATGGCATCAAGCAGGATTTTGTCAAGGTTGCTGGCGAGACTCGCTCCTGTCTGGCTATCATTACGGATGATGGTGCTCAAACGGAAATCCTAGAGCCAGGACCAACTGTTACGGATGAGGAGCAAAAGTCATTTCTTGATAAGTACAAGGAACTTTTGGAAAAGGCAACTGTAGTAGCTGCTTCGGGCAGTATGCCAAAGGGACTGCCAACGGATTTTTATGCCCAGCTTATTGAACTGGCGCAGCAGGCAGGCAAGCCGTTTTTGCTCGATACCAGCGGCGAGGCGCTAATTCAGGGCCTCAAGGCACAACCGTATTTTGTCAAGCCAAACAACGATGAAATCAAGGTGCTGGCTGGCAAAGAGCTGGCAAGCGATGAGGATATTGTAGAGGCGCTAAAGGGATTTATGGCTGATGGCATCAAGCTGCCAGTAATCTCCTTGGGCGCAAAAGGCTCGATGGCTGGCTACAACCAGCATGTATACAAGATAACTGTGCCAAGGATTGAGTGCAAGAATCCTGTAGGCTCAGGTGATTCTTTTGTTGCTGGCATTGCCGTAGGCATTGAGCGCGGCATGTCCATCGAGGATATTCTTGCTCTAGGCGCAGCCTGCGGTACTGCCAATGCCATGGAAGATGAAAGTGGTTTCGTCCGCAAGGAAATCGTTGAGGAGCTTTTCCCGCAGATTAAAATCCAGCAGATAGTATAATATAAAAAAATAACCACCTCACAGGTTCTCTGATTGCTTTTGTTTGCAGTCAGAGAGCTTGTTTTTATTTAGAAAAATAATTAGCTTTTCTATACTGAAAATAGTCTGAAAATATTTTCAAGCTATGAAAACATGGATAAAGTAAAATAGGATAAAATACAAAGCGTAGGGAGAGAAACGATAAGAAACACAAATTATGTTAATGATATTTCATATCAGGACGCAGTAGGGATGCGGATGTGAGAGATGTTGGCAGAAAATTTCCTACATAGGCATTATATTTATAATACTTGGAGGTAAACGATTATGAAGAAGAAGGCTTTGGTATCTGCAGTGCTGGCAGCGACTATTATGGGAACAACGGGCGTAGCTATGGCAGCTGAGAATATGTTCTCTGATGTGCCATTGGATCATTGGGCATATGATGCAGTGAATAAGCTTGCCGAAGATGGTATTATTGACGGTTATGGCGACACCAATTTCGGCGGTGACAAGCCTATTACCCGCTATGAGATGGCACAGTTGGTAGAAAAGGCTATGCAGAATCAGGAAAATGCCAGGTCTGTGGACAAGGTTGCCATTGAAAAGCTGGCTAAGGAATTTGACAGTGAGCTAAAGGGAGAGGTACAGAGCCTGCGCAAGGATGTAGATGATTTGAAGAGCCGCATGGGCTGGTATGGTGATGCTCGTTTCCGTTATTTTGCCAACAAAGAGCAAAAAGCCAACAACAGTGCAAACGAGCACGGTGAAAGATCTCAATTTGAGAAACGATTGCGTCTTGGCTTTTGGGCAAACCCGGCTGAGAATCTGACTGTTGATGGTCGTTTGAAGTATGAGGACAAGTCTTGGCAGAGAAGTCCTTGGACCAACGGACATCAGAACTTCAATTCTTGGGATAATTCCAGTGATAATCAAAACAGCCTGCGTTTGGACAAATTGAGCCTGAATTGGGAGCACGCTGGTACAAAGGCATCTGTCGGACGTACTGAGGTGAAGTTGGGCGAAGGTCTTCTTTGGTGGGAGAATCAAGTTGATGGTGCTTATGTAAAGCATCAATTTGGACCAAAGGTAACAGCTATGATTGGTGCTGGTGATATTTCTGCTGAGGGTTGGCACAATTCCAATATCAATGCTCAGTTTGGCGAGATTGCCGTACAGACCTCTCCTGCCACCAAGATTGCCGTTTCCAATCTGCGTACCTTGACGGATGTTCAAAATTATAATAAGCATAGCGATGGATTTACATATAATAATAAATGGGTTGATACATCATGGTATGCTTGGGAGCCATCAGATTATAAGCTAAATCAGTATTCTCTCAGCGTCAATACTCAGATTGCTCCAAAATGGAATGTTATTGCTGAGGCAGTTACCAATAATGTAGGCACAGTAGAAAATGCCGATAAGCATGGCATTTGGACTCGTGTAACCTATGGCAAGATGGACTGGAAGACTGCCAAGGATTGGCAGCTGTACGGCGAGTATTTCGCCTTGGGCAATACCTCTGTTGACTCTACTGCCTGGGGACATAGGCTGAACATTGCTGGTGGTGATGGCTTTGGCGGCAATGGTGCTCGTGGCTTCGGTATCAACCTTGATTACATGATTGCCAACAATACCTGCCTTGGCTTGAACTACTACAAGCTGAAGCCTTATGATGAAGCAAAGGCTGGCTTTAGCAAATACGATGATATAGCAACTGTGGCGTTGTCTTACATGTTCTGATTTATCGGACTGTTTACTCATAGTATATTCACATACTTTTTCTGTAGGCATGGCATATAACCCTTTCAGGCACGTTCGCACTATATAGATGAGCCTCACGCTGCTAAACTCATTTAATCACATAAAAATATTTACGGCGTAAATATTTTTATGGCTTAAATTCATTAAGAAGCGAGGCTCATATACATGCCTGTGTATGGTATATGCCATGCCTTTTAGTTTCTTTTCGATATGCAGCCGACGGTCATGACGGACTTTTGCTCTGTCGGAGCAAATGACCCTACTTGATTGGTTATACTTACGCACACGATTTTGCAGGCTAAAGCCGTGCTCAGACAATTCACTCTCCCACAGCGTAAGAATGTGCTTCCGGGTCACTTTTGCTTCGCAAAAGCACGAGCTCCTCCGACGCAAAAGTGTCATGCACCTCTGGCTGCTGTCGAATCATATTGCTTTTTTGGTATTGTGCCAAAGCAGTACAGCACTGTGAAATGCAAATAAGCGGTGTGGCAGTACCACGTACAGGTACTTTTTGAGCCTCTGTACTTAGCGATTCATGAGCTTTCGGGGCGTTAGCCACGAATTGCCTCATGAGAGCTTAGTACCGCTAGGCGAAAATAGTAGCGAGAGCGTGCCTGTAGGGGTACTGCCATACCGCCAATAAATTACGATGAAAGTGAAAAGAATTTAGCTTGATAAATCAAAATTTATGCATATATTATAGAGTTTAGGGGGAAATAGTTATGAAACCATTCAAGAATAAGAAGCTGACTGCCTACATTATGGCAGCGTTGATGGCTGGCTCGGCTATGCTGGGCACTAGCTTTGGTGCCAGTAGTGCTGAGGCTGCTATAAAAGTAAATCCTATCGCAGGCATCAGCGATGATTTTATCAAGGGTGCTGATGTTTCCATGATTCCAGAGCTGGAGCGCCTCGGCGGCAAGTTCTACGATAACGGCGTAGAAAAGGATTGCCTGTCTATCCTGCAGGAAAAGGGCATCAACTGGGTGCGTGTACGCATTTGGAATGACCCATATTCCTATGGTCCAAATGGCAATGGCGGCGGCGTTACCGATGAGAAAAAGGCTTTGGAGGTAGCAACTAGAGCCAAGGCACTCGGCATGAAGGTGTTGGTAGATTTCCATTATAGCGATTGGTGGGCTGACCCAGGCAAGCAGTATCCGCCAAAGGCATGGGAAAAGCACAATGCCAAGCAGCTTGCCAAGGATGTGTATGACTATACAGCCAAGGTCATGAAAGATTTCAATGCCGCTGGCGTAACGCCTGATATGGTGCAGATTGGCAACGAGCTGAACAACGGCATGCTGTGGCCAGTTTGCAAAACTGATACCCCAGAGGGGTATAAGGCGTTGGCAAATGTTATTGCTCAAGGCTTGAAGGCTGTCAAGGACAATGATCCAAATCATCAGGTGCAGCGCATGGTGCATCTCGCTAACGGCAACAACAATGCCCTGTACCGCAGCTTCTTTGATGAGCTGATTACCAATAATGGCGTAAATGATTTTGACGTAATCGGTTTCTCCTATTATCCATTCTGGCATGGCAGCATGGAGGAGCTTTCCTACAATATGAATGACATGGTTGATCGCTACGGCAAGGATGTTATTGTGGTAGAAACAGCCTATGCATTCACCAATGACCAAGCAGATGCACAGAAAAATGCTGCTGGCCCGACTGAGGAAGCAATTGCAGGCTACAAGTCTACGGTTCAGGGACAGGCAAGCGGCCTGCATGATGTGATGGAGCATGTTTCCAATGTCAAGGATAAGCGCGGCAAGGGCATCTTCTACTGGGAGCCTGATTGGATTCCTGTAGAGGGAGCTGGCTGGAAGGCTGGCGAAGGCAACGAGTGGGAAAATCTGGCCATGTTTGATTTCCATGGCAATGCTTTGGAATCTCTCGATGTATTCAAGATGGTCAGCGACCAGTCCCTGCCGACCCAGCAGTACAAGGCAAAGAATATCGAGGCTGAATTAGTAAGCGGTTCTGTTGGCCAGCCCGTGGAAATGCCCAAGAAGGCAAGCGTTGTTTATGAAAATGATGTAGTCAAGACGATGCCTGTCGTATGGGAGGATGCGGCTCCTGTATTCAACACGCCAGGCAAGTATACAGTAAAGGGCACTGTTCAGGGCGTAGAGGGCAAGACAGCTATTGCTTCCATTGATGTTATCAAGAAAGTAAATCTAGTCAAGAATGGCAATTTTGAAAATGGCGATTTAAATGGCTGGACTATTACTGGCGACAAGGAGGCAGTGAACATTGTATCATCTGCTGGCGATGCCCGCGGTAAGTCTGCCATGCATTACTGGGCTGACAAGGGTTTTAAGTTCCAGGCCACCCAAAGCTTTGAGGGACTCAAGGACGGCAAGTATACCGTTTCCTGTTGGACGCAGGGCGGTGGCGGCGAGCATTATTATACGCTGATGATACGCACCTCTGCTGGCGAGCAGTCTGCTGTAATTGCTGATACTGGCTGGAATGACTGGCATCAGTGGACCATTCGTGACGTAGAGGTCAAGGATGGCAAGGCAACCATCGGCATTGACATGGTAGGCAATGCAGGCAACTGGGGCTCTATCGATGATGTAGAGTTCTATCTCCAAGAGTAATGCTACGCCTTTCATGAACGAAATATACCCTGACTAACTCATATAAAACAATCTTCCTGACAGGCAGTCTGTTGTGTAACAGGCCGCCTGTTTTTTTGCATGGCGATGAAAAATGCTCTCTTTTCATCATGAAAACGTTTTCATGGTTGGAAAACATCTGCTGAAAAAATACCGTATAATAATAAATGTAAGGTCAAGGAAACAAAAACACAAGGTATCGACCTTCATCAAACCCGATGTGAAGGAAAAGGCAATATATTTTATTCACACAATGAAGGGGTTAGGATTTGCAATCATAAAAATTTTTATTAGGGGGTAACAAGCAATGGCAACATTGAAGAAGTTCCCGAAGGACTTCATTTTTGGCGGCGCTACGGCTGCCTATCAGGTAGAAGGGGCTACCAAGGAGGATGGCAGGGGACCATGTGCCTGGGATGACTATATGAATCGGCCAGGCAGCAGATTTACGGCTGACCCAGCCAGTGATTTTTATCACAAGTACAAGGATGATTTGCAGATGTCGCATGACTTCGGCATCAACGGCATCAGGATTTCCATTTCGTGGACACGCATTTTGCCAGAGGGCAAGGGCAGAATCAATCAGGCAGGCATTGACTACTACAATAATTTGATTAATGAGTGCATCAAGCAGGGCGTTGAGCCTTTTGTTACACTGCATCATTTTGATACGCCGCTGCCATTCTTCAACAACGGACATTGGCTCAACAGAGACTTGATAGACTATTTTGTCGATTATGCTAAAATCTGCTTTGAGAATTTCGGCGATAGAGTAAAGAAATGGGCAACCTTCAATGAGCCGTGGTCAATTCCGCAGAATGGCTACATCGCAGGCAATTTCCCACCGTACAAGCAATTCGATATGCCGTCTGCCATCCAGATGATGCATATCATGATGGTGGCTCATGCCAAGGCACTGAATCTCTACAAATCCATGAATCTGCCAGGTGAAATCGGCATTGTCCACACCCTGGAGGGCAAGGTGGCTATCTCCGACAAGCCAGAGGATATTCATGCCAGAGACCTCGACGATGCAATGGCCAACCGCTTCATGATGGATGCCTGCTTCCACGGCAGCTATGATGATGAAACAATGGCTTTGATCAATGAGATTCTTGACAAGAATAACGGCAAGCTGGTAACCTATCCAGAGGATTTTGAGGAGTTTAAAAAAGCAGCCGAGCAGATTGATTTCTTGGGCATGAATTATTATTCCAGCCATTTCCTGCAGGCATATGACGGCGAAAGCAAAATCTACAGCAACTCCACAGGCGACAAGGGAACGTCGGTATTTGCCTTGAAGGGCGTAGGTGCTAGGGTTTGCAATCCAGAAGTGCCGACTACCGATTGGGATTGGCCGATTTATCCTGTAGGCATGTACAATCAGTTGAAGCGCATTGCCAGGGATTATCCAAACTACAAGAAGATTTACATTTCCGAAAATGGCATGGGCTACAAGGATGACTTTGAAAATGGCAAGATTGACGACACACCTCGTATCGAATATGTTACCCAGCATTTGGAATATTTGCTGAAGGCGGTTGACGAGGGAGTCAATGTGTGTGGCTACTACATTTGGTCCTTGATGGATGTCCTGTCCTGGTCCAATGGCTACAACAAGCGCTACGGCCTGTTCTATGTGGATTACAACGACCAGAAGCGCTATCCAAAGAAGAGTGCATATTGGTACAAGCTGATGGCGCAGCGCGGGGAAATCGTGCCAATAGAAGAAGTTGAGTATTAAGAGATTTTAGATAGAAAGAAGAGAAAAGCTATGGAAAAAATTATCGCTGCGGTTGATAAGATGAAGCCTTTCTTTGAAAAGGTTTCCAACAACCCATACCTGAGAGCAATTCGTGATGGCTTCGTAAGCTGTCTGCCAGTAATCCTGTTTTCCTCACTGTTTATCCTGATTGCTTGTATTCCTGAGATTTGGGACTTCAAGTGGGATGATTATGTAAGCGGTCTTTTGTGGCAGGCTTATGGCTACTCTATGGGCATCCTGTCTGTGTTGATGGTAGCAACCATCGCCAAGAGCTTGACTGACAACTTTAACCACAAGCTGCCAAAGCTCCGCCAGATTAACCCTGTATCTGTCATGATTGTATCCATTATCTGCTTCCTGCTGCTGTCCGTAGAGGGTGTAGACAAGGGCATTGCGACTGAGTTCATGGGTACTAAGGGACTGCTTTCCGCTTTCGTGGTAGCCTTCACTGTGCCAAATATCTACAAGTTCTTTGTCGGTCGCGGCATCACTATCAAGCTGCCTGAGGAGGTTCCTCATTATATCGCTCAGACCTATGCCGACCTGTTTCCATTGGCTGCTTCCATTACTTTCTTCTGGGTATTCAGCTTCGTATTTCGTGATGTAACAGGCATGCTCTTTGGCAACTGGATTTTGGAGCTCTTCAAGCCATTGTTCCAGGCTGCTGATGGCTATATTGGTATCGCGCTTATCTATGGCGCTATGGCAATGTTCTGGTTCGTAGGCATTCATGGACCATCCATCGTAGAGCCTGCTGTAACCGCAATCTACATCGCCAACATCGAGCTGAACCTGCAGATGGTGCAGGCTGGCGAACATGCAACTGCTATTCTGACTCATCCAACCTCCTACTTCGTGGCAACCCTCGGCGGTACTGGTGCAACCTTGATGTTCTGCGCAATGTGCGCTTTCATCGCCAAGTCCAAGCAGCTCAGAACCGTAGGACGTTCTTCCTTTATTCCAGTAATCTTCGCTGTAAATGAGCCAATTCTTTTCGGTGCTCCTATCGTATTGAACCCAGTTCTCTTTGTTCCTTTCATTCTTGCGCCAATCGCCAACGTATGGCTCTACAAGTTCTTCGTTGACGTGCTTGGCATGAATGCTTTCTCCTATATCCTGCCTTGGACCACTCCAGGCACGATCGGCTTGATTGTGGCTACTGGCTTTGCCAAGCTGTCCTTCTTCCTAGCTCCATTGCTGCTGGTTGTGGATGCTGTTATCTATTATCCGTTCTTCCGTGCTTATGACAAGCAGCTCGTTGAGCGTGAGGCATTGATTGCCGAGGGTGCTCAGCTTGATGACGATGGCGTACCTGTTGAGGAAGCTGTAGCTGTCAAGGAGGTTGAGGTAAAGAAGGAAGAGCCAAAGGCTGCTCCTATGCCAAAGACTGAGAAAAAGGTTTTGGTTCTGTGTGCCTCCGGCGCTACCAGCTCCATGCTGGCAAAGGCTATTGTCAAGGGCGCTAAGGCTGCCAATGCTCCTGTTGATTCCATCGCTATGGCTTACGGCCAGCACAAGGACTGCATTACTGACTATGATTTGATTGTCCTCGCACCGCAGATGGCTTCCATGTACGATGAATTGAAGCATGACTGCGACGAGAAGGGCGTACCGTCGGCAACCTGCTCCGGCAAGGAGTATGTAGGCCTGACCCGTGACCCGGCTGGCGCATTGAAGTTTGCCTTGGATCACATGAAATAAGTTATCCCTGTTAGTGCATTGATGTAATATTGATGTACTTCCTCCCAAAGGGCTATGAGTTCCACATGGATCTCATAGCCCTATTTTTTTATGCAAAGATATCATAGCGAGATGTACGATGTCTAAATTTGATAGCACTAAAAAAATCCCCGGCACAGCACGAGCCATCGCCGAGGATTTTTGCTTTCTTTATTTATGATGCTTACTTTTCAGTTTCATTGATAACGCAGGTTACGGCAGCATCACCAGTGATGTTTACAGTGGTACGGAACATATCGAGAATACGGTCAATACCTGCTACCAGTGCCAAGCCTTCCATTGGCAGCCCGACAGAAAGCAGAACCATGGAAAGCATGATAAGGCCTGCACCAGGAACGCCGGCAGTACCGATAGAAGCCAATGTGCCGGTCAGGATAATCATGCCCATTTGGGCAAGCGTCAAATCAATGCCGTAAACATTGGCGATGAACAAGGAGCACACGCCCATGTAAATAGCAGTGCCATCCATGTTGATGGTTGCGCCAAGCGGCAGGACAAAGGAAGAAATTTCACGGGAGCAGCCCAGCTTCTCCTGACAATTCTTCATATTGATAGGCAGAGTAGCTGCCGATGAACAGGTCGTAAAGGCAATCAGGATAGCCTCAGATACGCCTTCGAAGAACTTGATTGGCGAAATCTTTGCCCAAACACGTGCCATAGTGGAATAAATGGCAACGGCATGAATGACGCTGCCGATTGCCATGCAGGCGATAACGGACAAGAGCGGCAGGAGAACCTTCGGGCCGTTCTCAGCAACGACAGGCAGCAGCAGGCAGAAAACGCCGATAGGGGCAAACTGCATTACCATGTTGATAATCTTGTAGCTGACCTCGGCTGCTGCGTCAAACCAGTCAATCAAGAGCTGGCTCTTTTTGCCGCCAACCTGCAAAATGCCGACACCCACAAAAAGGGCAAAGACAATGGTAGGCAGAATATCAGCCTTTGCCATGGAAGCTACAGGATTGGTCGGCACCATGGCAACGAGCACCTGCATAATGGAAGGCGCTTCCTTGACCTTGACAGCCTCGCCGGCAGCCATCTCCAGCCCGATGCCGGGATGAATGACGCCAGCTACGGCAAAGCCGATCATGATAGCGATGGCAGTGGTGAACATGTAAATAAAAATCGTCTTTACGCCGATGCGGCCAAGCTTTTTCAAATCGCCAAGGCTGGTCATGCCGACAACCAGCGAGGTAAAGACGATAGGCACGATAACCATCTTGATGAGGTTGATAAAGATAGTGCCGATTGGCGCAAGCCACCACTTGATAAACGGCAGTCCCTCGACGCCTGCCATCAAGCCAACGATGACGGACAGCACCAAGGAAATAAGAATTTTGATTGAAAGATTCATAGTCACCCTCCTAATTTGATTATTACCTGCTTTGCGGTAATTTATATATGTGCCAAGACAGTATACATAAATAACTGCAGGGCAATAGTAAACTTTGAGACAATGGCAAGCGTTTCAAAGGTATCAAAGTCAGGCTCGTTTTTGTCAACCCACCGCTGTAAAACCTTAGGCTTGTCCTCGACGCGCTGGATAACCGAGCTGACCTTCAGCGTAAAGCGCAGCATGAGAAGCTGTTCCGTAAAAAATATACCGCAGCAGACAAAGAAAAAGGTAATCCGATAATATATATCATTTACGAGAGCATAGGCATACTTGTACGCCAGATAAAAGCCAAAAATATCAAAAAGCAATAAGCCAAATGACATGACAATCAGGCATTTGGATATGGCATCTGGCGGAATGAAGCGCTCTAGTTCCATTAGCTGATCCACAAAATCCCGCTCGTCCGGCTCTTTAAAAATATGATAAAGATTAAAGCCAGCATAGGCAAGCCAAAGGATGGAAAATAAACATATCTCTAACACTAGCATCTCTCCTTTACATAGTGATATTATATATCAAAGCTATAAAAAAATCTATAAAATTTATCCCATGCATAAACAGTCTATATGATAAGGAAAGGGGTGTAGCAAATGCTAGAACAAAAGCAAGGCATTATTGATTTGCTGCGCGGCGTGTATATCGCAAAGGGCTTGAGCACGGAGCAGCTAAAAGAATTTTTGGCATCGAGCAAGGTCGGCTGCCGCAAGTATGCTGCCGGAGAATTTATTTTTTGCGAAAGCGATAAGCCGAGCAAATTGTATATTCTCATCAAGGGAAGGGTAAGCATAATGAAGGATACATATCTAGGCAGGCAGTTGATACTGGGCGAGATTAGCCAGCCTGGCGATATTTTCGGCGAGGTTTATTTGTTTTTAGGCAATGCTGCTTATGATATGTATACTGTTGCCAGTCAGGAAAGTGAGATTTTGGAAATCAGCAGCAGCTTTTTTGTAGATACCAGTCAGGCGGCTATGCCATTGACGGTGCAAATCCAGCAAAATCTCCTTAGAGCCATAGCAGGCAAGGCGTATCTGATGCACAACAGGGTAAAGATTTTGGCAAGCGGCTCTTTGCGGGAAAAAATATCACGCTATATCTTTCAGCTCGCTGGTCAGAGCAACACCTGCCGGCTGCCGTGCAATAGGGAGCAGATGGCGGCGCAGCTGGCAGTTGCCAGACCGTCCTTGTCACGGGAATTGGGGAAAATGCGGCAGGAGGGAATCCTGGCCATACAGGGAGATATGGTCACTGTGAAAAACATTTCCCTTTTTGAGTCATATCTATAAGGCGAGTCGATGTGCTCAGAATAAAATTTTTTTACTTGTAACAAATGTTACCGCACACTAAGGCTTTGTCTGGCATAATATAGGGCATAAGGTTTGTGTTATGTTTAGTGAAGGGATGTGCTTTTTATGGAGAACAAGATGTTTTGCTTTCAGTGTCAGGAAACGGTAGGCTGCAAGGGGTGCACGAGGGTTGGCGTTTGCGGCAAGAAGCCAGATGTGGCAGCCATGCAGGATTTGCTTGTCTATGCGACCAAGGGGCTTGGATCTGTTGCTGCCGCCATGCAGGAAAAGAATCTGTCAGTTCCCGTGGCAATCGGGCATTTGATAACGGAAAATCTGTTTGTCACTATTACCAATGCAAATTTTGACACGAAGGCAATCAAAAAACAAATTGCCAAGACTATCAAGGCGAAGTCTGAGCTTTTGTCCAAGCTGGGCGGTGTCAGTAATCTGCCAGAAGCCGCCCTTTGGCAGGACGATGAGCAGAGCTATATGGCAAAGGCGGCAACGGTAGGCGTGCTTGCCACTGCTGACGAGGATATACGCAGCCTGCGTGAATTGGCAACATATGGTCTGAAAGGATTGTGTGCCTATCTCAAGCACGCCAACGCATTAGGCTATGACAGCGAGGAAATAGATTCCTTTGTGCAGAGGGCGCTGGCAAAGCTCCTAGATGATAAGCTAGGCGTGCATGAGCTGACGGCTTTGGTGCTAGAAATCGGCAAGCAGGGCGTAAGCGGCATGGCGCTTTTAGACAAGGCAAATACCGAAACTTATGGTCATCCTGAGATTACAGAGGTGGCATTGGGAGCTGGCTCAAGGCCTGGCATCCTGATTTCGGGGCATGACCTGCGGGATTTGGAAATGCTGTTGGAACAGACCAAGGACACAGGCGTTGATGTATATACGCACGGCGAAATGCTGCCGGCGCATTATTATCCAGCCTTCAAGAAGTACGCGCATTTCGTTGGCAATTACGGCAATGCGTGGTGGAAGCAGCAGGAGGAATTTGAGGCATTTAACGGTCCAATCGTCATGACTACCAACTGCCTTGTGCCGCCAAGGGATTCTTACAAGCACCGTGTCTTTACTGCCAATGCCGTTGGTTTTCCTGATTGTGCTCATATCGAGTCCGATGCTGACGGGCATAAGGATTTTTCAGCAGTTATTGCCTTGGCGAAAAAGTGTGCGCCACCGACTTCGCTGGAGCAGGGAAAGATTGTCGGCGGCTTTGCCCACAATCAGGTACTAGCGCTGGCTGACAAGGTGGTAGAGGCAGTAAAGGCTGGCAAGATACGCAAGTTTGTCGTCATGGCTGGCTGTGATGGCAGAATGAAGTCAAGGGATTATTATGCCGAGTTTGCCAAGGCACTGCCAAAGGACACCGTGATACTTACGGCTGGCTGTGCCAAATATAAGTACATCAAGATGAATCTCGGCGAGATTGACGGTATTCCGCGGGTTTTGGATGCCGGACAGTGCAACGATTCCTATTCACTGGCTCTGATTGCGCTTAAGCTCAAGGAAGTATTCGGCTTGGCAGATATCAATGAGCTGCCGATTGCCTACAATATAGCATGGTATGAGCAGAAGGCAGTCATTGTTTTGCTGGCATTGCTGCACCTTGGCGTAAAAAATATCCACCTTGGACCAACCATGCCGGCATTTTTATCGCCAAATGTCGCCAAGGTATTGATAGACAATTTCGGTATAGGCGGTATCAGCACCGTGGAAGGAGATATAGATAAGCTCATTGGCAAATGAAAATTGCCATAAAGCCTTTGCCTTAAGGTATGTCTGCCAAATTATCTTCCGGCTTTAGCCTTAGGGAGTACGCCAAGCGTAGTGACTGATTAGCTAAAACAGCTTTCAACTTTTTGAGAGCTGTTTTTTGTTTTTAGCAAAAAATATTTGACATCGTTAATCTGATTCTATATAATGATTTAGGTTAAAATTTGTGGAACAATTTTATAAGAGGAGCAGGTGTCGCAAGACTTAATAGGGAAGTCGGTAAAAGCCGACGCGGTCCCGCCGCTGTAAGGGGAGTCTGTCTGCATTTTATGTCACTGGAGCGTATGCTTTGGGAAGGCGCAGATGGATTGTGAACCTAAGCCAGAAGAACTGCCTGCTTGACAATCACCGTTTGACCTGCGAGCGATAGGAAGGGGATTTATGGCAGAGTTTTTGCTGTGGATTTTTGTGCCCTTCTTTGTTGATTTGAGCTTTATGCTTTAGGTCATCAAAGGAGGGCTTTTGTATTGCCGAGGCTAAGTGGTATGTGTATGTGAGGGAGGAGATATGTTGAAAAAGGTCTTGCCGAGACTGTTACAGATGTTGATTACCGTTGTGGGCGTGAGCTTCTTGACTTTTAGCCTGACCTATTTGGCACCAGGCGATCCAGCGATGATGCTGCTGGAGGCTGGTGATACCATTGTATCGCAGGAGACTATTGATCAAACCCGCAAAGAGCTGGGACTGGACAAGCCGTTTTTGGTGCAGTATGGCAACTGGGCAGTCAATGCCCTGCAGGGCGATATGGGCATGTCCTATTCTGCCAAGAAGCCTGTAACAGAAAAGCTGGCAGAGGGATTTGCCGGTACTTTGCTGCTGGCGGCGGTGACGATTGTGTTTATCCTGCTGATTTCCATTCCTTTTGGAATTTTTTCGGCGGTACACCAAAACAAGCCTGTTGATTATATCGTGCGGTTGTTTTCCTTTATTGGTGTTTCCATGCCTAGCTTTTGGGTGGGCTTGATTTTGCTGTATATATTCGGCTTGAAGCTGGGGCTTTTTCCGATAGCAAGCGCAGAAATCAATGCCAAAGGCATCGTTTTGCCTGCTGTGACGCTGGCTATTTATCAGTCTGCCAAGTATACCCGTCAGGTAAGGACGGTTATTTTGGAGGAGCTGCATCAGGATTATGTAGTCGGAGCGAGGGCAAGAGGACTGAGCGAGCAGGCAATTCTCTGGAAGCATATCCTGCCGAATGCCATTTTGCCGCTGATTACGCTTTTGGGCATGTCTATCGGCTGGCTTTTGGGCGGCGTGGCTGTTATCGAGATGGTTTTTTCTTGGCCTGGTATCGGCAACATGGCAGTAAGAGCCATTACCATGCGTGATTATCCGCTGATTGAGGGTTTTGTTCTGTGGATATCTATTGTCTATATGCTGATTAATTTCCTCGTGGATATATCGTATAACTTCCTTGATCCGAAGCTGAGAAAGGAGGCACAGGCATGAGCGAGTTCGTAAAGAATCACAAGCTGTTTGCCGTTTACACGGTACTGGTACTGTTGATTATCTTTGTGGCTTTGGCAGCACCGATGCTAGCACCGCAAGACCCGTACAACGGTGATATGAGGGCAGTGTTCCTGCCGCCGTCTGCCGAGCACTGGCTGGGTACTGACAAGTTAGGCAGAGATATGTTCTCACGTCTTATTTACGGCACATCGACTTCTCTGTTTATGACAATCTGTCTAGTGTTTTTGACCGCAGGCGTGGGTGCCTTGGTGGGCATTTTGTCTGGCTACTTTGGCGGCAGAGTGGAAATGATCTTGATGCGTTTTGCCGACATGATGCTGTCCTTCCCTGGCGTGGTGCTGGCGATTGCGATTGCCGGCATCATGGGCGGTAGCATTGTCAATACCATTCTTGCCTTGGTTGCCGTCAGTTGGGCAAAATATGCCAGATTGGTGCGCAGCTTGGTTATCAAGCTTAGAAGCAATGATTTTATCGTGGCGGCGCAGGTCAATGGCACAAAGCCGTATATGATTCTTTGGCGGCATATCGTGCCAAATGTTCTGCCAATGGTGGTTATCACAGGCGCGATGGATATCGGCACGATGATGATGGAGATTGCGGGACTTTCCTTTTTGGGCTTTGGCGCACAGCCGCCGACACCTGAGTGGGGACTCATGCTCAATGAGGGCCGGCAGTATATCCAGACTGCGCCTCTCATGATGGTCTATCCGGGCGTAGCAATCTTTATCGTGGTATCTGTATTTAATCTTTGGGGCGATGCCTTGCGTGATGTTCTTGACCCACGGCAGTCCTAAGATAGAGCAATATATTTTGATGATGGGAGAATGTGTATGAAAAAATTTCGTTTGAAGAAAATCTGGAAATCCATAGCAGTAGGTCTGTGCGGTATTTTGGCAGCAGGCATGATTGCAGGCTGCGGCGGCGACAATTCCTCTGCCAATGTCGATAAGGGCGTGCTGAAGGTCGGCGTTACCAACTTTGCTGATACCTTGGAGCCAACACAGAACTTCTTTGGCTGGGTGGTTATGCGCTATGGTCTTGGCGAGTGCCTGACCAAGTTTGACGACAAGATGAACGTTGTGCCTTGGCTGGCTGAAAGCTGGACGATAAGCGACGACCATCTGACTTGGACCTTTAAGATTAGGGATGGCGTCAAGTTCTCCAATGGCCATGAGCTGACAGCCGCAGATGTCAAGGCTTCTATCGAGAGAGCTTTTGCCAAGAACAATCGTGCTGCTACCTTCTTTGAGTATGAAAGCATGACTGCCGACGGCAACAACCTGATTATCAAGACCAAGAAGCCTTTGCCGAATATGCCTGGCTATTTGGCTGACCCGTTGTTCATCATCGTAGATACAAAGGCTGAGGCAGAGGGACGTGATTTCTCCAAGGAAGGCCCTATCTGCACAGGTCCTTATATGGTTGAGTCCTTTGTCAAGGAAAAGTCTGTCATGAAAAAGAATCCATACTACTGGGATGGCGAAGTGCCATTTGAGACTGTAGAGATTCCTTCTATTGATGATCCGAATACGAGAGCTATGTCCTTGCAGTCGGGCGAGGTTGATATGGCTGTCAATATTGCTGCTGGCGATATCGATTTGTTCAAGAACAATGACAAGTTTGATATTGACGAGATTTCTTCTCTGCGCGTGGTTTTGGCACGCATCAATCAGAAGGGCATCCTAGGCGATCCCAAGGTGCGCGCTGCCTTTATTCAGGGCTGCGATAGAGACACCTACAACAATGTTCTGCTAAAGGGTACATTTATTTCTGGCAGTGCACCTGTACCGCCTTCTATGGATTACGGCTTTGACCAGCTCAAGGATCCAAATGCCTACAATCCTGAAAATGCCAAGAAGCTCTTGGATGAGGCAGGCTGGAAGGATACCGACGGCGATGGCATCCGTGACAAGGACGGCAAGCCGCTGAAGGTTGATTTCGTGGTGTACAACAGCCGTGCCGAACTGCCTTTGTATGCAGAGGCTGTGCAGTCTGACATGAAGAAAATCGGTATCGATGTCAATATCAAGAATGTTGACTATAATCTGATTGACCAGATGGGCATCAAGGGCGAGTATGACCTCTTGATTTCCAATATTACCACCGCCAACACTGGCGACCCAGAGGTGTTCTTGAACTGGTATTGGAAGACCAATGTCAACGGCTCTAACCCTCAGAATGGTTCTAGCTACAGCAATCCTGAGCTTGACAAGGTGTTTGACCAGCTTGCTGTCGAGTTTGACAAGGACAAGCGCCGCCAGTTGATTATTCAGGCACAGCAGCTTATCATGAACGATGGAGCAGCCTTGTTCTTGGGGTATCCGCAGACAAACATCGTCAGCAACAAGGCCTTGGCAGGCGTGCGTATGCTCCCATCCGATTATTATTGGATTACTAACTTGATTAAGCCAGCAAAATAATATGAGACATATGCAGTGGGATTCTTGTGCTCCCATTGAATTTAGGCAAATACATCCAAAGCTGTACGGCTGCTTATCGATTTCCCAATAGGGGAAATATGAGCGACCGTTGGCGTGGGATAAAAATCATGAGGCTGCGGCATTTATGGAAAAAACAGCATATCCGCCCAGCCTCTTTTTTATGCATATAAGGAGAGAAAAGTTTGTTAGTAGACGTAAAGAATTTGGATATTTCCTACACTGATTCGCCTGAGCCAATCGTCCGCAATGTAAGCCTTTCGCTAGACAAGGGCGAGGTGCTGACTATCGTAGGCGAGTCTGGCAGCGGCAAGACCACGGTCATTCGTGCCATTCTCGGCGTTTTGTCGGGAACAGGCTATATCAGCAATGGCTCGATTCACTTTGCAGGGCAGGATTTGACGCATTTCAGCACCAAGGAATGGCTAGAGCTTAGGGGCAAAAATATTTCCATGATTTTTCAGGACTGCGGCAATATGATGAACCCTGTTCAGACCATCGGGCATCAGTATATTGAGTACATTCAGACACATGCCGACAAAACCAAGGAAGAAGCAAGAAAAATGGCTTTGGAAGTCCTAACTAGGATGAATCTGCCTGATCCAGAAAACATCATGGCTTCCTATATATTTGAACTTTCGGGCGGCATGCGCCAGCGTGTGGGTATCGCTATGGCGATTACCTTTCATCCGCAGCTTCTGTTGGCAGATGAGCCTACCTCGGCTTTGGATGTGACCACGCAGGCACAGATCGTCAAAGAGCTGGCACGAATCGTCAAGGAGTCTGGCACAGCCATGATTATGGTTACGCATAATATCGGCGTTGCGGCGTATATGTCTGACAAGATTATGGTTATGTCGCAGGGACAGGTACGGGATTATGGACCAGCAGAGCAGGTAATCAACCATCCTACGGACGATTATACAAGGCAGCTTTTGGCGGCAGTACCAGAGATTGGAGGCGAACGCTATGTCTAATGCAGAAATCATTATGAGCATTGAAGGCGTGACCAAGAAGTTTCCACTAGGAAATGGCAAATTCCTGACCGCCTGTGACGATATTACCCTGCACGTGCGCAAGGGCGAGTTTGTCGCCATCGTAGGCGAATCAGGCTGCGGCAAAACAACCTTGATGAAGTCGGTCATGAATATTCAGCCGCCGACCAGCGGCAGGATTCTCTACAAGGGCGAGGATATTACTCAGCTCACAGGCGAGGCAAAAAGGCAGAATTGCCGCAACATACAGATGGTGTTCCAGAATCCTTCTGCCGCCTTTAATCCCAAGCTAAAGGTCAAGGAAATCATCTGCGAGCCATTGCTGAATTTTGGCTTGGTAAAGAGGTCGGATATGGCAGCCAAGGCTGGCGAGCTTTTGGAGATGGTAGACCTGCCTAGGGAGTTTGCCGAGCGCTATCCCAACAATATGAGCGGCGGTCAGAGGCAGAGAGTGGCTATTGCTAGGGCATTGGCCCTAGAGCCAGAAATTATTGTCTGCGATGAGGCGACGAGCGCTCTCGATGTTTCGGTGCAGGACACCATTATCAAGCTCTTGTGCCGCTTGCAAAGGGAAAAGGGCGTTACCTTTATCTTTATCTGCCATGATTTGGCATTGGTTTCTCTTTTTGCCCATCGTGTGACGGTCATGTATCTAGGCAATATTATGGAAAAGCTGGATGGCGATAAGCTGCAGGGAGCTGTACACCCGTATACTAGGGCACTTTTGCGTTCAGTATTTCCAGTGCATGGCGACAAGTCCGAGGTGCAGTGCCTAGAGGGCAATATCCCGAATCCTGCGGATATGCCTGTAGGCTGTCCGTTCCAGACGCGCTGTGCATACTGCCAGGACGTATGCCGCAGCAAGAAGCCAGCCCTGCAGGAGGTGGGCGACAATCACTATGCAGCCTGCCATTTTCCCTTGTTGAAGCAGGAGCTGCAAGAGGGCTAGTACTTTATGTGGGGGGATGCAGAAATGGACATCTCTTTATAAAAAAATTAGAATATAGGTGATTTATGGAAAAGGAAGAATTGACATGCATTGACTATCTCAAAGTAACCATACCATTTATACTGTCCTCGGCGGTACAGCCTTTGCTAGGCGCATTCAATACTGCGCTGATGGGACAGATGCCGGAAACAGCCTATGTAGCGGCGGTTTCCTTTGGCGTGATTTTTCTCAACAATGTATATTGGCTCTTCGGTTTTCTCAGGGTAGCAACCACTACCTTTGCCTCGCACGCTCTAGGCCGCGGCTCGGCCGAGGAAGCAGCTAGGGCACTCTTGCGTCCGCTATTGCTGGCATTGCTTTTAGGCTGCGGCTTTGTCTTGGCTTATCCGTATCTCTATAATGGGTATATCGTGCTGATGGGGATAGGCGGCAGGGAAGCCGTGCTTTTGCGGGTCTATCTCGATGTAGCCATTCTGAGTGCACCGTTGGTGCTGGCAAATTATGTCATGGTGGGCTGGTTTATGGGGCAGATGATGATTCGCCAGACCATGTTGGTGCAAATATCCATGAATCTCTTGAACATCGTGCTGGCTGGCATATTTATCCTGTATTTTCAGTGGGATGTACAGGGACTGGCTCTAGCTATGGTGATAGCGCAGGCTTACGGATTCTGCCTCGGCATGGCGCTGATGTTTTTTTCTGGACGCATCAAATGGGGGCATATCCTATCGGGCAGGTTATTTAGCCTTAGGGACTATGCGCCTCTTTTGGCGATGCAAAGGGATTTGATGATTCGGACGCTTTGTCTTTTGACTATCAACAATCTTTTTGCTAGGGCAGGAAATGAAATGGGCATTGACTACATGGCGGTCAATGCCATTCTTTTAGAGCTGGTTTTTGTGATTTCCTTTGTCTTTGACGGCATGGCAAATGGCTTGAGCGTCTTTGCCGGGCGGAGCTGGGGCAGCAAGGATGGGCTTATGCTGAAAAGCAGTATTGTCACGGCAGCGAAATGTTGCCTGATTTTTGGCTTGGGGTGCAGCATGCTTGTGTTTTTCTTGGGAGATTCGCTCTTAAGCATCATGACTGACCAGCCGAGGCTTTTGGAGCTGGGGCAGGAATACCGCATCTATCTTGCTGTCCACAGCCTGACGGCAGGCGTTGGCCTGCTCCTATACGGCGTTTATACGGCTACGGGATATACAGGCTATATTCGCAATATGATGCTGGCAGCGGCAGGGCTTTTTGCTGTTTCCTTGCAGATTTTTTTGTCTGGCGTAGGCAATCACGGTATTTGGCTTGCCTACATATGTACCTATTTATTTGAGTCTATAATGTATTGCTGTGGCTTAAAGCTGGTGTTTAAGAGATTTGTGCTTCATGCCGCAAAGATAAAATAAGGCTTTATGTGCTTAAATCTAAAAGCATGAAAATTGATTGACAATTAAATAGCTTTCATATTTAAATTTATCAGGAAAAATTCTCTTTTTCTATTGACAATGATTATGATAAAGATTATCATAATGAAGTACTTTGAGATTAGTTATCAATGTATTTTGAAATCATGTATCATTATCATTGGAGGTATTTGCTATGACACTGAAAGACGGCAAGACCGGCATGACTCTCCGTGTAGACAGCATTGGAGAATCCGGCCTCAAGGAAAGACTGATGACAATGGGTATGCTGCCAGGCACCAAGGTAAAGGTACTGCGTTCTGCGCCGCTGGGAGATCCTATTGCTATCGGACTGCGCTCTTACAATCTGGCTATTCGCCGCAAGGATGCAGAGCAAATTCAGGTAACAGCAATCTGATTGGGAAGGAGATTATAGCGAATGAGTGGAAATTTATCCGTAGCGCTTACTGGTAATCCCAATACCGGCAAGTCTACTATTTTTAATGAGCTGACTGGTGCTCGTCAGAAGATTGGCAACTGGCCCGGCGTAACCGTTGATAAGAAGGTCGGCTATGTCCGTCACAATGACAAGGACATTATGATCGTCGACTTGCCTGGTACTTACAGTATCAATGCCCGTTCTCCGGAGGAGAAAATCGTTATCGACTATCTCATGGAGAACCGCACGGATCTCGTTGTGGATGTTGTGGATTCTTCCAATATTGAGCGAAATCTGTTTTTGACGTTGCAGCTTTTGGAAAAGGGCATACCTTTGATTATCGACCTGAATATGCAGGACGAAGCCAAAAAGCGCGGCATCAAGATTGATGTTAAGAAGCTGGAGAAATTTTTGGGCTTCCCAGTGCTTCTGACGGTTGCGCGCGATGGCAAGAGCCTGAAGAACATGCTGAATGTCTTTACTTCCATTTCTATGGATGGCTATGGTGCAACGCCGCAGTTGCAGAGCCATATTGACAAGGTGAAGGAGATTGAGTCGACTGTAACCGATGAAAAGGCTCGTCAGGAGCAGATTATCGAGCTGCGTTATGCCTTTATTGACGATATTCTCAAGGAATCCGTTACCTTCTCCAATGTAGGCACTACCACCTCTGAGAAGATTGACCATGTATTAGCCAACGGCGTGCTGGCTATTCCAGCATTTTTGCTCATCATGTATGCTGTTTTCCAGATTACCTTTGAGTGGATTGGACAGCCTATTGCAGACTTTGTCGATGAGCTGGTCAATGACCAGTTCCTAGGCTGGGCATCCGATACCTTGGCAGATGCCGAGGTGGCTGACTGGATGCAGTCCCTGATTTGTGACGGTATCATCGGCGGCGTAGGTGCGGTTATCACTTTCGTACCGTTGATTTTCATTCTGTTTTTCTGCCTGAGCTTCCTTGATGGCACTGGCTATATGGCTCGTGTTGCATTCATCATGGATCCAATCATGCGTCGCTGCGGCCTGACCGGCAAAGGCGTTATGCCTTTGATGATGGGCTTTGGCTGCGGTGTTCCTTCCATCATGGGTGCGCGTGCACTTGATACGGAAAAGGATCGTATGCTGTCCATCATGGCTTCTCCTTTCCTGACCTGCGGCGCTAAATTGCCTATTATGGCACTTTTTGCTGCTATGTTCTTCCCTGATGATGCCGCCAACGTGGTATTTGCCATGTATGTAGTCGGCGTAGTTATGGCGATTGTTTCCACCAAAATCCTGTCCCATACAACCTTCAAGGCTGACAATTCCTCTTTCCTGTTGGAGCTGCCGCCATATCGTATGCCTGATATGAAGACTGTGCTTCTTGAGACTTGGGACAAGGGCAAGGGCTATTTGGTCAAGGCTGGTACTATCATCTTCCTTGGCTGCGTAATCATGTGGTTCCTGTCTGCCTTCAACAGCGAGGGCATGGTCGAGGATCTCAATGAGAGCTTCTTGGCTTCTATTGGTTCTGTCATCGGTTCTCTCTTCGTTTTCCAGGGCTTTGGCAACTGGGAGGCAGGTGCGGCTGTACTTTCCGGTATTTTGGCAAAGGAGTCCGTTGTATCTACAATCGGTATTCTCTATGGCATGCCTGATATTTCCTCCGAGGCTGAGGATGCAGTCGAGACTGCCGAGGCTATGCTGAGTACTGGCATGGGCAATGCATTTACTCCGTTGTCCGCTATTTCCTTCATGGTTTTTTCCCAGCTCTACACGCCATGCGTAACGGCTCTTGGTACTATCAAGAAAGAAGCTGGCGGCTTCAAGTGGATGGCATTTGCTGCAATCTATATGTTTGTTCTGGCATGGATTGTTTCCATGCTGGTATATCAGATTGGCAGTCTTTTGGGATTCTGATAAATACACAATATGATGGATAGGGGGTCTGTTTCATGAATGCTCAGACATTTGTTTTGTTGGTAATAGTAGCAGTTTTGCTGGCTTTTGCCCTGAGGCATGTTTATCACAATTTCGTAGAAGGCAAGCATGACTGCTGTGGCTGTGATGCCTGCAATGGTCATCACGAGGAAAAAACTGTTGCGGCAGAAGAAGGCGCCTGTCCTTATTGCAGCGGACACAAATAAGCTGCTATGATTTGCAAGAAGAATGTCCTGTTGGCGATTTGCCAAGGGGACATTCTTTTTTGTTTCGTGATAAAGCTATTTTGTTGTATAATAGACAAAGGGGAGATGGAGCATGAATTTTTTAGGTATTAGTTCATTGTGCTATAAAACAAAATTGATGTCTAGATTGTCGCATTCTTTGTCTTATTTTGATAAAGACGAGCTTATAGATGATATATCCGATGCTTTATTCTTTTTTAATGAGAGGCAAGAACTTATAGAATCTTTTTCTGATTGTTATAGAATAAAGTCTATCAATTCTGTTCTAATGAAGTATGACAGATATGATAAGCGCACATCTGTGGAGCGTGTATATAATGACTTGCTAGGCTTCAGACTTATATGCGAGGCTTATGATACGCTTGATATATCTGAGGATGTGTCTATACGGCGTATTTCTGATATGAGATATGGCAAGAGGATAGATGATGGTTATCGTGGCATACATATTTACATTCAGCCTAGCCATGAGCATTATCCCATAGAGGTTCAGATAAACACCTTGCATGACCGTATTTTTGCTGATTGGGCACATATTTACTTATATAAGCAGGCTGATATATCTATAGGCGTTAGATTAAGAAAATTATATGATGATGGAATAATAAAGACTGAGGAAGATTTCAAAAAGGAGATGTTACGATGTGTTATTTAATAGCAACTAAGACAGGTCAAAGAGGCTGCATAGGGGTAGAGATGAGTGGCGGAAAGAAAATAGCATCACTTAGCCAATACTTATCCTCGTGCAAGCCAGAGCTTCAGATTGTTACTGTAGGAAATAAAGATGCTTATAGAGAATATGCGCCGTATGATATTTGTGATAACGAGCTGGATTTCATAAATAAGGTTTTTACTCTCTAAATAAGCTGCTATGATTTACACGAAGAATGTCCTGTTGGCGATTTGCCAAGGGGACATTCTTTTTTGTTGCCTGCAAATAGGTAAATATTCCTTGAAAAGAGTATTGTTTTACGCTATTATAATTAATAGGAATGACGGTGTGGTTATCGATATATATGAGTAATAAAAGGTTAGTATGGTGACTATAATGAATGATGAAAATTCAATAATGGATTTGGCTGCCCTAATATCTAGTATGGATTGTTTGAATTATGAAAAGGGCAGGAAATGCTGTTTGAAAGGATGGCTACCGCAATCCCACTGGCTTTAGACGGTGGGTTAAGGTAG
>SAMEA104315434__coassemble_104_pt1 | contig 90365 bp, 77 predicted proteins | sample SAMEA104315434__metabat2_high_PE_033 | metagenome-assembled genome bin SAMEA104315434 (sample SAMEA104315434) | gut metagenome | biome: Monkey gut; feature: monkey-associated habitat; material: faeces | place: China | collected 2013 | reverse complement strand
TTTAACACTGAGTTTGCACCGATTGCTCGATACAAAGGGTATTCTGTCGTTAAATTTATACTTCTGTATATATTTATACAGATTTGTTAAAATTTATTGTAACAGTTTAGTTTCCCATAGGTATGATGATGCGCTATAAGGTATTTGATGCGGTTTATCTGGCTGTTGGTGAAGCTTCCCTGCTGGCAAAGGAGCTTTTCAGCCTCTCCCGGCCCTTCCTTTTCCTGATATTTGCCAGCACTGCTCTGATATTTTTCCTCGCTTTTATGAATACCTATATCGTGCAGAATCGCCGCTGCTTCAAGCAAAAGCATCTCTTCCTCCGACAATCCCTCCATAGTGCCGATAGTCACAGCCAAATCATGCACCTTGATAAAATGCTGAATCCTGCGCACATCCCCCGTGTCATATTCAATCATGGCATTCATCAGGCTCAAAATCTTTTTATTCATCTCAAATCATCCTCTATAAAAAACAAAAACACATCTACGCTAATTCTAAGCCATCGCATAAATGTGTTTCAAGTTATTTTTTACAAATTATCCAGCCTGACCACACGCACACCGCACCTCAGTGTCAGCGTCAAAATATCATCGTGCTTTTAGTGTGCCTTGTGCAGATAACTTGCCAGCCAAGCGCTGAAAATCGTGCCGATTACAGCAAGTATGCCTGCCCCATAGCCGATATAGGCAATATTTATATGGTCGCAAATCATGCCGCCAACCCATGTACCGCTGCCGATGCCAAAATTGAAGATACCGGAATAAATCGACATCGCTACTGGTGCGGCGCTTACGGTAGTAGCTGCCAGCAAATCTGCCTGGCTTGCCATACCAAAGCAGGTCATGCACACGCCCCAGAAAACAAACAGTCCAATCAAGGCATATTCATTGGCTGACGCTACATTCAGAAGTAAATGACTAATGGCAATGCCGGCAATCGAGGCAGTCAGAAATACCTTGACGTGCTTTTCATAAGCCCTGGCAAAAACAGCGCTGCCCAAGAGTCCGGCACAGCCAAAAATCATCAAGCTGATCGTCACCATGCCATCCGACATCTGCGCCACAAACTTCATAAACGGCTCAATATAGCTATATGCCGCATACTGAGCCGTAGGAACGAGCGTCGCTATGCCATACAGCCCCAGCAAGGCCTTGCTCCTAAGCAACTCCGGAAGCTGCTTGAAGGTAAATTTCTCCGTTTTTTCCAACTTTGGAAAAACAAAGCACATATATATCAAAGTGCACACGGCTATGACCGCCATAGTGAAAAATGACATGCGCCAGCCAAGATTCAGACCGATGACACGTCCCAAGGGCATACCTAAAATAACTGCCATGGACGAGCCCGCTATCAGCATGCTCATGGCAATGGTCTTGAACTGGGGCGCTACCAGCCTTACCGCCGCCGGTGTCGCAATGGACCAGTAAATAGCATGGGCGCAAGCCAGCACCAATCTCGCCCCTAGCAGAGTCCAAAAATCCGTAGCCACAGAAGCGAGGCTGTTGGAGAGGATAAATACTGCCAGCGTGCTGATAATCAGCGTTCTAAGTCCATAACGTGATGCCATTACCATCAGCGGCATGGACAAAACCATGACCACCCAGGCATAAATAGAAACAATCCTGCCAATCTCCGCCTCGGTCATGGCAAAATCCTCTGCTATAGTAGACAAGAGTCCTATAGGCATAAATTCCGATGTATTGAACAAAAAAGCAGCAAAGGTCATGCCCACCAAGGGCAGCCATTCTTTCATAGTCAGCTTTTCTTTTGCATTGTAACTCATTGATTGCAACACTCCTTTCTTTGTACAATGACATAGTATATATGCAGCAGGACAATTTTTCAAGCTCAATTTATCCTTTTTCTTTTTTCCAGCATATAAATTCTGTCTTTCATCTTATCTCCTTTCCAAGTTTCAACAGCATATATACTAGCACAAATATTTTAAATAATATGTTCTCGATTTTATCATACTCATGCCAAAAAAGCAACATATATTCCCACGAAAAAACAGCCCTCCGAAACTCGGAGAGCTGTCTGTATTTCATCTAAAGCCAGATGGAATTATTTTGCCATTGCTTCCTGTACAGCAACTGCTACAGCAACGGACATGCCAACCATTGGGTTGTTGCCTGCGCCGATGAGGCCCATCATGTCAACATGAGCAGGTACGGAAGAAGAACCAGCAAACTGTGCATCGGAATGCATACGGCCGAGAGTATCGGTCATGCCATAGGATGCAGGACCTGCAGCCATGTTGTCTGGATGCAGGGTACGGCCAGTACCGCCGCCAGAAGCTACGGAGAAGTACTTCTTGCCTTCCTCGAGGCGCTCCTTCTTGTAGGTACCAGCTACTGGATGCTGGAAGCGGGTAGGATTGGTGGAGTTGCCAGTAATGGAGATGTCAACATCCTCCAAATGCATGATAGCAACACCCTCTGGAACGGAGTCAGCGCCATAGCACTTTACCTTGGAGCGAGGGCCGTCAGAGTAAGCAACCTCCCTAACAACATTTACCTTGCCAGCCTTGTAGTCATACTGGGTCTGAACATAGGTAAAGCCATTGATACGGGAAATAATCTGAGCAGCGTCCTTACCGAGGCCGTTCAGGATAACGCGCAGAGGGTTCTTGCGAACCTTGTTTGCAGTCTGGGCAATACCGATAGCGCCCTCAGCAGCAGCAAAGGACTCGTGGCCAGCCAGGAATGCGAAGCAGCCAGAATCCTCGGACAGCAGCATTGCAGCCAGATTGCCATGACCCAAACCTACCTTGCGGTGGTCAGCAACAGAGCCAGGTACGCAGAAAGCCTGCAGGCCTTCGCCGATAGCCTTGGCAGCGTCTACAGCGTTGGTGCAGCCCTTCTTGATTGCAATAGCTGCACCAAGAGTATAAGCCCACTTTGCGTTCTCGAAGCAGATTGGCTGCAGGTCAGCTACGATAGCTGCAGGGTCAAAGCCCTTCTCCTTGCAGATGTCAGCAGCTGCTTCAATAGATGGAATGTCGTATTTCTTACAAACTTCGTTGATACCGTCAATACGGCGCTCATAGCCTTCAAATAATGCCATTTTCTATTTCAGTCCTTCCTATTATCTCAAATTATTCTTTACGAGGATCGATGTAGCGAGCAGCATCAGCGAAGCGGCCCTTGGTGGAGGTGTTGGCCTTGATTGCCTCATTGGCATCAGTGCCAGCCTTGATAGCCTCCATAGCCTTGCCAAGCTGAACAACCTCATAACCGATTACGCGGTCTTCTGCATCAATAGCCAGACGGGTAACATAACCCTCTGCCAATTCGAGGTAACGAGGACCCTTGAGCTTTGTGGAATACAAAGTACCTACCTGGCTGCGGAGACCCTTGCCCAAATCGTCCAAGCCAGCGCCTACAGGCAGACCGTTATCGGAGAAAGCGGTCTGAGTACGGCCATAAACAATCTGCAGGAACAGCTCACGCATAGCAGTGTTGATAGCATCGCAAACCAGGTCAGTGTTCAGGGCTTCCAAAATGGTCTTGCCTGGCAGAATCTCTGCAGCCATAGCAGCAGAATGAGTCATACCGGAGCAGCCTACAGTCTCAACCAGAGCTTCCTCGATGATACCCTCTTTGACATTCAGGGTCAGCTTGCAAGCGCCCTGCTGAGGAGCACACCAGCCTACGCCATGAGTCAGGCCGCTGATGTCCTTGATCTCCTTGGACTGTACCCACTGTCCCTCTTCTGGAATTGGAGCTGGACCATGGTTTACTTCTTTTGCAATGCAAGTCATGTCTTCAACATGCTTATCATAATAAATCATTTCGTATTCCTCTCTTCACTAAATTATATTACACAGACCCGCTCAGGGAATGTCCAGCCATGGGACAATCCCTGCCGAGCCATATATCCCTAAAAAGGGATTAATCACTTAACCTTAACCAAGCTGCTGCCAGTCATCTCGGCAGGAATCTCCATGCCTGCCAAAGTCAGCAGAGTAGGCGCTATATCGCACAGAGCACCCTCGGAGGCAATCCAGCCTACGCGGTCAGATACCACGATAAACGGCACTGGATTGGTAGTGTGCGCTGTAAATGGCGTACCCGTCTCAGGGTCAACCATCTGGTCAGCATTGCCGTGGTCTGCGGTAATGCACACATCGCCGCCCACTTCGCGGATAGCCTCGACAAAGCGTCCGACACAGGCATCAACAGTCTCCACAGCCTTGACAGCCGCAGGAATAACGCCAGTATGGCCAACCATGTCGCCATTTGCATAGTTCAAGATAATAAAGTCATACTTGCCAGACTTTATTGCCTCTACAACCTTGTCAGTAACCTCGATGGCGCTCATCTCAGGCTGCAGGTCATAGGTAGCTACCTTTGGCGAAGGCACGAGAATGCGATCCTCGCCCTCGTATGGCTCTTCCACACCGCCGTTGAAGAAGAACGTTACATGAGCATACTTCTCGGTCTCTGCAATGCGGAGCTGGGTCATGCCGTTCTTGGCAATAACCTGTCCCAAGGTATTCTCAATGGTCTCAGGCGGATATGCCACCTGGACATTCAAGCCCTCCTCATACTGAGTCATGGTTGCAAACGCCAGCTTCGCCTCTTTGCGTGCAAAGCCGCTGAACTCCTCGTCAGTAAAGGCATGGGTAAGCTCGCGCGCCCTGTCAGGACGGAAATTGAAGAAGATTACTCCATCACCGTCGCTTACGCCCTGATAATCACCTACGACAACAGGAACAACAAACTCATCTGTTACATTCTCAGCATAGGATGCATTGACAGCCGCTACCGCATCAGATGCCTTGACGCCCTCGCCGCGGGCAATAGCGTCATAGGCCTTCTGCACGCGCTCCCAGCGGTTATCGCGATCCATTGCATAGTAGCGGCCGGACAGGGTAGCGATAGCGCCGCAGCCGATTTCATCAATCTTCGCCTGCAGCTCTGCCACATACTCAGCAGCAGAAGACGGGTCAACATCACGTCCATCGAGGAAGGCATGCACGTACACCTTCTGAATCCCCTGCTTTTTCGCCAGCTCCAAAAGCCCATAGAGATGCTGGCTGTGGCTGTGCACGCCGCCAGGGGAAACAAGTCCCATGAGATGCAGCGCGCCGCCGTCTGCCTTTACTGCATCGGTTACGCTCAAAAGAGCCTTGTTCTCAAAGAACTCCCCGTCCTTGATAGCCTTGGTGATACGGGTAAGAGCCTGATAAATAACTCTGCCTGCGCCGATATTGGTATGGCCAACCTCAGAGTTGCCCATCTGTCCATCAGGCAGTCCCACGTACTCGCCAGAAGCAAAAATATGCGTAGCAGGGAACTTCTGCTTCAAATCATCCAAAACAGGAGTCTTTGCAATCTGGACAGCGTTGTTGCTATCAGCAGTATCGCCATAGCCAACACCATCCATAATAATCAATGCTACAGGAGCATTTTTTAACTTTGCCATTATAAACCTTGCTTTCTGATAAACCGAATTAGAACTTTACGATTGCGCTGAAATCAGCAGCCTTCAGGGAAGCACCGCCTACCAAAGCACCGTCAACATTTGGCTGAGCCATGAGATCCTTGATGGTAGCTGGCTTTACAGAGCCGCCATACTGGATGCGGATTGCATCAGCAGCAGCCTGGTTGAACTTCTTGGCAACAGCCTCGCGGATAGCCTTGCAAACTTCCTCAGCCTGCTCGAAGGTAGCAGTCTTGCCAGTGCCGATAGCCCAAATTGGCTCGTAAGCAATAACCAGCTTTGCTACGTCCTCAGCTGAGAAGCCCTCAAGAGCTGCATTGATCTGGGATACTACATGGTCGATGTAGTTGCCAGCCTCGCGAATCTCCAGGGACTCGCCGCAGCAGATAATAGGAGTGATGCCGGCAGCAAAAGCAGCCTTTGCACGCTTGTTTACGCCCTCGTCAGTCTCGCCGAAGTAGTCACGGCGCTCAGAGTGGCCAAGTACGCAATACTCAACGCCAATCTCATTCAGCATGCCGGTAGAAATCTCGCCAGTGAAAGCTCCCTTTGGCTCCCAGTGAACGTTCTGCGCACCGATATGGATATTGGTGCCCTTGGCAGCCTCAGCCACAGCAGCCAATGCAGTAGCAGTCGGGCAGGCAACGATGTCAACATCCTTCACATCAGCAACCAGCGGTGCCAATTCCTTAATCAGCGCAACACCCTCAGCGATGGTGTTATTCATCTTCCAGTTACCAGCAATAATAGGTCTACGAGCCATAATAATTTTATCCCCCTATATTAAAATATATATCAATGGAATTAACAAAACGAAAATATTGACATACTCCCCACGGCTAAAGCCGGGGGATTTTGGGATATTAGCGAACCTTGCCTGCAAACTAGCAGGTCTTACGAGTTCTCTCCTCAATGGACAACGCCCTGCCCATATACGTAATCCCGTTTTGAAGGCAGGAGCAAACTGCCCCAGCCCTCAATATCACTTTGAAAATTATTTGTCAGCGATAGCTGCGATGCCTGGCAGAACCTTGCCCTCCAAAAATTCGAGGGTAGCGCCGCCGCCAGTGGAAATATGGGAAATCTGGTCAGACAGGCCGGTCTTCTTCAGGGCTGCAATGGAATCGCCGCCGCCTACGATGGAAGTAGCGCCATTCTTGGTAGCCTCGGCAACAGCCTGAGCAACAGCCAAAGTGCCCTTGGCAAAAGCATCGAACTCAAATACGCCCATAGGGCCGTTCCAAATAACGGTCTTAGCGCCCTTCAGTGCCTCAGTGTAGAGTTCAGATGTCTTAGGACCGCTGTCGAGAGCCTCCCAGTCCTCAGGAACATGGTCTACATCTACAATCTTTACATTGGCATCAGCAGCAAACTTGTCAGCAATACGCAGGTCAACAGGCAGAACAACCTTTACGCCCTTCTCCTTAGCCTTGGCGAGCTGTGCCAGCGCCTCCTCGAACTTGTCCTTCTCGCAGAGGGACTTGCCGATAGGCTTGCCAAGGGCAGCATCAAAGGTATGAGCCATGCCGCCGCCGATGATGATGGTATCTACCTTGTCAATCATGTTGGAAATAACGCCGATTTTGTCGGAAACCTTGGCACCGCCGATGATGGCAACGAACGGACGCTGAGGAGCTTCCAAAGTCTTGCCGATGAAGTTGATTTCCTTCTCCATCAGGAAGCCTGCAACAGACTCAATGTACTGGGCAATGCCGACATTGGCTGCATGAGCACGGTGAGAAACACCAAATGCATCGTTTACAGCGATGTCAGCAAGAGATGCCAACTGCTTGGCAAACTCAGGGTCATTCTTCTTCTCTTCCTTGTGATAACGGAGATTCTCCAAGAGCAAAATCTCGCCCGGCTTCAAGTCAGCCGCAGCCTTCTCAGCCTCCGGACCTACGCAGTCAGGCGCCCATTTCACATCCTGCTTGAATACCTCGGAAAGGCGCTTCAGAATGTGCTTGGTGGAGAACTTATCCTCGCGTGCCTCAGATGGACGGCCGATGTGGCAGGCAAGAATAACTGCTGCACCCTGCTCCAGCAGATAGGTTACGGTAGGAACAGTAGCCAAAATACGGGTATCATTTGTAATATTCATGTTCTCATCGAATGGAACATTGTAATCTACGCGGCAAAACACCTTTTTGCCCTTGAGATCAACATCTTTAATGGTTTTCTTGTTCATGTTCATGGAAAAACATACCCCCGCTAAAATAATAGAGATTACCTTTTTCTTCCAACTTTGCAAAAGAAGAAAAGGCCCGGCCCAAACTAATTCCCTCCAGGGAATCAAAGGCCGGACCTCAATGGATCTTTAAGTTATTGAGTTACTAGACTCAGAGAATCAGCCCAACTCAGCGAAGTACTTAATGGTACGAACCATCTGGCTGGTGTAGGAGTTCTCGTTGTCATACCAGGATACAACCTGTACCTGAGTCTGGCCGTTGCCGATAGGGCTAACCATGGTCTGGGTAGCATCGAACAGGGAGCCAAATCTCATACCAACGATATCGCTGGATACGATCTCATCCTCGTTGTAACCAAAGGACTCAGTAGCCTGAGCCTTCATAGCTGCATTAACCTCGTCAACGGTTACTTCCTTGTCAACTACAGCGAAGAGCAGAGTAGTGGAACCAGTAGGAGTAGGAACGCGCTGTGCAGCACCGATGAGCTTGCCCTTCAGCTCTGGGATTACCAGGCCGATAGCCTTTGCAGCACCAGTGGAGTTTGGAACGATGTTGACAGCAGCGGCACGGGAACGACGGAGATCGCCCTTACGCTGTGGACCATCAAGAGTCATCTGATCGCCAGTGTAAGCATGAATGGTAGCCATGATACCGGACTTGATAGGAGCCAGGTCATTCAGAGCCTTAGCCATTGGTGCCAGGCAGTTGGTGGTGCAGGAAGCTGCGGAGATAACCTTGTCTTCCTTGGTAAGAGTCTTGTGGTTTACGTTGTACACGATAGTAGGGAGGTCGTTGCCTGCTGGAGCAGAGATAACAACCTTCTTTGCGCCTGCCTTCAGATGAGCGGAAGCCTTCTCCTTGGAAGTGTAGAAACCAGTGCACTCCAGAACTACATCAACATCGTGCTTTGCCCAAGGAATCTGGGTTGCATCTGCGCAAGCATAGATTTTGATCTCTTTGCCGTTTACAGTGATGGAATCCTCGCCTGCAGTTACAGCATCAGCGTACTCGTACTTGCCCTGGGAAGAATCATACTTCAGAAGATGTGCAAGCATTTTTGGGCTGGTGAGATCGTTAATAGCAACAACTTCATAACCCTCAGCGTCGAACATCTGACGGAATGCCAAACGACCAATACGACCAAAACCATTAATAGCTACTTTAACTGCCATGTTAAAATTACCCCCTATAATTTATAAAAGAATTGTCTGAAGACATGCTCCCCGGCAGGAAAACCACCCGCTAATGAGGCGTGCTACGGCACACCGGCAGCCTTCCAAAGAAGTGCATTTCTTCTCCTTTGATTACCTTAATAATACATTAATTCGGGGTCTATTGTCAATCAATATTCCATAAATTTAACTAATTATAGCATAAGCAATTTCTAACCATAATCAATTGCATAAAATACGAAAAAAACAATCTCTGACATCATTGCCAATCCGCAAAGTGTATTGCCGGCAAGATAAATTCTGCTTTGAGCCTAGCGGATGCTACATTCGTTCAGCGCCTCTGTGGCTTGAACTCATTAAGCAGCAAGGATTTTCTCAGGGTACTATCTTTTGCTGTTTTATTCGTACTGAAGCGAAACTTCTTTGCAGTTTTTCGTTATGCAGCCTGCGGTCATGACAGCTTCTGCTCTGTTCGGCTTAATGCCCCTGACTAAGTGTTATGCACCTTAGGCTGCCACATTATTCGCCTATAACCATGACAGGCATCATATAGCGTACTCCATTGCCATTATTGTAAATAGCTTCATTCTTCGACTGCAGCTCTACGACAAACATCGAGCGTGTAATCTGATATGCACCGGGAGCTGAGGCTGCTGTGCCTCGAAAAGGCTTGATTTGAAATTCATTTTCAGTATTTTTAATTCCCATGCTATCGTCGTAGGTTGCCTTATCAGTATAATAATATCCCCAATCCTTATTTAGCACATAAACAACATCCCCTTCTCGCAAAAGCACTACCTGGTAATCTTCCGGCTTGTAATGACTATAACGGCTTACACGGGCAAGTGAAATCATCTGCTTTTGCAGTTCCGATGGCAGTTCCTCCGAATCTCCATCTTCTAACAAATATGCTATCAGATGTCCATCGCTTATTTTCTTATAGGCATCCGCTACAGGCATATATGCTATATTTGTAATCAGCATGACTAATCCGGCAATAAGCAACAATGATTTGTTCAGTTTCATAAAATATTCTCCTTGCCAAAAACAGCAGTCCGCAGACTGCTGTTCCCTTATTTAATCAATATGTTCATGTGAATGGTCTATATATCCGCCCGGCAAATCTGCATCATGCGTATAATCGACCATATGGTCATAGCATACAGTCTTGTCGTTGCAATGCTTTACACAGTGACGATTAATCTTGCCAAATACCTCCTGGGTATGTATTTCCTCCTGACGGCGTGCACAATAAGGATTGTCGCACACGGAATACTTGCCGATAGGAATATTGTCGAAGCACTCCACCATGCCATCAATAATGGCACGGCGCATGCCCCTGCGCCAGCTCGGAGAATTGAAGCTCCCGCTTCCCGAATAGCCTCTCTTGAGATATTCTGCCCTGTCAATATACTCTCCAGTATTGACATCAATAGCACGCACAATAACCCTATAGTCGCTCCACATGCTCTTGCCGAGAGCCTTTCCCTTGACCTGCCTGTTCACGCCATGAATATTGAACATCAAGAGATAGTCATAATTTGACAATCCCTCTGCTTGCAATTCCCGTGCAAAACGAACATAATCCTCCTTCGGCAGGGTAGACAAATGCTCTGTAAAATTGTAGTGGTTATCTTTTCCCAAAGAGTCATAACCTTCTGTCGTATCTGTCACCGTAGTGGTACTACTATCTCCTACATTTAATCCTATATTGTACGACCGAGCAGTAGAATCGCCACTACCCTCTCCTGATGCTGTATTTGACGAAGAACCAGCAGAAGCGGAGGCATCAGCCGAACCAGATGCATATCCAAAGCCCAAGTTAATACCATTATTTGAATAAGTATTACGTGACACGCTATGCGCTTCTCTTTCTGGCATGCGCTCATACATATTTTCCAGCTTCTCAAATTCCTTCATCAAGACATCATGAGCTTCTGTAACCTCGTATTTGTTGCCAAAATTCCTGCGCCCCATCTCAAATCTAGGACGCTCATCGGTGATTCTCTTGCTAGGATATCTCGTACCTGGAAATTTTGCATTGAGCATACGGCGGATATACCCCATAGTCTGATCGTCTAATAGCATTTCATCATCGCCAACCACGATATACCCCACCTTGATGGCATCATCGCTATACCTAGGCTCCGACTTTACTGGTTCAAAATACTCCGATACATTATTATATACAGTATCATTTCTGTCAAGATTAACCCTGCTTGCTCCGTATGTATTTCCTGCCGTACCCAGCATAAAACTGCTTATAGTCAGCGCAACAACCAGTCTTCTTGCCAATTTCATCCCTGACATAAATGCTGCTCCCCTCTGAATAAAACTACCGTTAGCATTGGATATTGAAAACTTATCCATATATACATTATGATAGCACACTTATCCCCCCCCGCAAGACATTCAAGTAGGAAATATTATTCAAGTTGTGCAGTCTTGCGGAAAACGTCCTTGAGCAACTATACCATTTTTTGACAAATGTTGTTGGTATGTCACATCTTTTCAAAATGGAAATATCAGACATCTACTTATATCGCCAATACGAAAAATCCTAATTTGTCGAGCTAAATACTTTGCACTTTCACTTAGATTTATTGGCGGTATGGCAGTACCCCTACAGGCACGCTCTCGCTACTATTTTCGCCTAGCGGTACTAAGCTCTCATGAGGCAATTCGTGGCTTACGCCCCGAAAGCTCATGAATCGCTAAGAACCGAGGCTCAAAAAGTACCTGTACTGGGTACTGCCATACCGCTTATTTGCATTTCACAGTGCTATATCGCTTTAGCAAACATCGTGCCAAATCGAAGTTGTTTTTCGAGATGCAGCCGACGGTCATGACGGACTTTTGCTCCTCCGACGCAAAAGTGTCATGCACCTCTGGCTGCTGCCAAATCAAATTGCTTTTTCGATGTCCTAAATCCGTACATTCCATCTCTGATTAAGTAAGCTAGAGTTTGCAAACTGTGCCAAGGCGAGAAAGTACACTGATTGCACGAACTGAAAGGCATGGCATATACCCTGCACAGGCATGTATATGAGCCTCGCTTCTTAACGAATTTAAGCCATGAAAATATTTACGCCGTAAATATTTTCATGCGGTTAAATGAGTTTAGCAGCGTGAGGCTCATATCCATAGTGCGAACGTGCCTGAAAGGGTTATATGCCATGCCTACAGAAAAATGCTGTGAATATAATATTCCATTGACAAACAGCCCGACAAATCAGGATTTATTGCCCCAATTTTTCCTTCATCACATCGATTGCCTTTAAAAGCTGTACATCCTGAGTGGCGTGCTCCGGCAATGCTATCTCGACATCAGGCTGGATGCCTGTTCCATCTATGCTGCGTCCTGACGGCGTATAGTATCTTGCCACTGTCAGCTTCAGACCATCGCCCTCATTGAGCGGCAACATCGTCTGCACCGAGCCTTTGCCATAAGATTTTGCACCCACAATCGTACCGCACTGACGGTCTTGCACCGCCCCTGCCAAAATCTCCGAAGCACTGGCACTATTCTCGTCAATAAGCACTACCAAAGGATAATCAAATGCTTCTAGCTGTGACTCATATACCGTCTTTTGACCGCTCCTATCCGTCATGGAAACAATCTCTCCAGACGGTATCAATTGATTGGCAATCTCTACGCAGGTCGTAATCAAGCCGCCCGGATTGCCCCGCAAATCCACAATCAAGCCAGCCATCCCCTGCTCCTTCAAAGAAGATAGTTCCTTGGCAAACTCCTTGCCGGTATTCTCGCTAAAGGAAGCAATGCGAATATAGCCTATATTGCTGCCGTCAATCATCGTGCCCTTGGCAGTAGTCAGAGGGATATTTGCCCTAGTCAGCGTGACATCAAAATCCTCCTGCCCTTGGCGGCGAACCGTCAGGACAACCTGAGTTCCTTCCTCGCCACGGATTTTGAGCGCCATTTCATCTGGCTGCATAGTGCTGACATCTGCGCCGTCAATCTTGACAATCTCGTCCTTTGGCTGGATGCCTGCCTGAGCACTCGGCGTATTTTCCATGACAGATACGACTTGGCACACGCCTTCCGCTGGAAATCCCATCACGATGCCTACGCCGCCAAAGCTGCCCTCTGTCTGCTGCATGAATGCCTTGAATTTTTCATCATCCATGTAGATAGAATGTTTATCTCCGAGCGATTTTACCATCCCATCGATAGCCCCATCTACAAGCTGGGACAAAGGAACATCATCCACGTATTTATACTTCACAAATCCCATCGTACTGATGAGCCTTGCGGTCTGGGCAACATTGTCCCAACTGCTGCCCAGCATGGCGTATATCCCCAGCACCGCAGCCGCCATCATAGCCGCCATGGTAGCGATCACCGTAATAATTATCTTTTTCATATGACACCTCGTTATAAGTAGCCGTAAGGGCTTACTGGCTCGCCGTTCTCACGCACCTCGAAATGGCAATGCGGACCGGTCGAATTGCCTGTCGAACCGCACATGGCAATAACCTGTCCCTGCGCAACAGACTCGCCCTCGCTGACATTCAGCGAATCGTTATGTCCATAAAGAGTAGTTACGCCGCCGCCATGGTCGATAATCACGGCATTGCCATAGCCGCTAATCCAGCCAGCATAGATTACCGTGCCGCCTGCCGCCGCATAAATAGGCATGCCGTAGTCGCCGCCAATATCTAGACCACTGTGAAACCGTGACGTGCCAAATATAGGATGCGTGCGCCAGCCAAATTCCGAGGTAATCGGGCCGCTTATCGGCCAAACCATGCCGCCAGCCCCTGCTGGAGCGCCTGAATATCCTGCCGCCGACATCTGGCTGCGGCGAATCATATTGGCAACCTCCTCAGAAGCCGCCATCAGTTCCTCATATGCCCTTTCGGATGTATCCCTGTCATAGACAGCCTGATCCAAAAGCACCTTCTGCTCTGCTTCCTTGTCTTCCATCCGAGATTTTTTCACCTGGGCATCAGCTACCAGTGACTCTGCCTGCGCCTTGTCCTCTTCAAGCTGGACACGGGTCTTTTCCACCGTCGCCTTTTCTTCCTTGACCTTCATAATCAGGTCGTAGTCATGCTTGATAATCCTCTTCAGGACATCCATGCGCGTTACCAAATCCGAAAAATCCTTAGCGCCAAAAAGCACATCCACATAGCTGATTTGTCCATTGATATAGATGTCGCGCACCCTGCGCTGCAGCTTTTTGTTCTTGACCTTCAAATCAGCTTCCGTCTTTTGCAAAAGCTCGGTATTATCGCTGATTTTATCCTCTACATCATCAAGCTGGCTCTTTACCTCCTTATACTCAGCCGTCGCCACCCTGAGGTCTTCCTGAATCTGCCTGAGCCTCTCCGAAACGCTCTCCACCTTGGCAGATGCCTCGTTGGTCTTTGCCTGCTGCTCCTCAGCCCGTCTTTGCAAATCCGCAAGCTGATCCTCTAGGTCATCGGCCAGGGCGGTGCCCGTCACGGACAGCGCCAGCAGCACGGACAGCGCCAGCCTTAGCGCCCTGCTCCTGCCAAATATCTTTATCATCATCATGCCACCGCCTTAGACCTTGAGGAATTTCTTGATGGACACGGCGCTGCCGATAGCTCCAACCAGCATACCGCTGATGATGACAACTATTGTGATGTACGTCAAAAATGGCTGCTCTGGTATCAAGGGGAAGAAAGCCAGAGTCTCGTACACCTTTTCTGCCATAGCCGTATAGGATGCCCTCAGCACTGCGGCTGCCAAAATACTGCCAAAAAGTCCCAGCACCATGCCCTCCAGCATAAACGGCCAGCGGATAAACCAGTCTGTAGCACCCACGTATTTCATAATCGCAATTTCCTTGCGGCGGGCAAACACAGTCAGGCGAATGGTATTGGAAATAATAAACAGGGTAGCAAATGCCAGCACCAGCATCAGGGTAAAGCCAAAAATACGCAGCAGCCTGGTAATCTCAAAAAGATGCTCCATGACATCCTGTCCGTATTTGGCACATTCCACGCCATCAATCTTTTCCATTTTTTCGGCGGCTGCCTTTACCACCTCAGGCTGGCTGACAGTCACCTCAAATGAATCCGGCAGAGGATTGGTTTCATCCAAGGCATCCAGCAAGCCCTTTTGGTCGCCCAGGCGTTCCTTGAAGCGCTCCATAGCCTCGTCCTTGGTCACAAAGCCCACCGTGTCTACGCCTTCGATTTCCTTCAAGTCCTTCTCAATATCCCTCGCCTGCTCCCTGTCCACCTTGTCCAAGAGATAGACGTTGATCTGCACCTGCGACTCCATATTTTCTGCCAGCTTGTTCATGTTCATGACCATCATCAAAAACATGCCGAAAATAAACAAGGAAACCGCCACCGTGCCGATAGAGGCTACGGACATCCAGTTGTTGCGCCGCAGGGAGATAAAGACCTCCCGAATATAATATTCTATGGTTCTAACTTTCATACCCATAACCTCCACGAGCCTCGTCCCTGACAATCCTGCCATCCTCGATAGCAATAACGCGGCGCTGCATGGCATCTACGATGGTCTTATCGTGGGTAGCCATTACGATGGTCGTGCCTGCCGCATTGATTCTCTGAAAAATATCCATGATGCCCCACGAGGTTTCAGGGTCAAGATTTCCTGTAGGCTCATCGGCAATGACGATGGAAGGATTATTGACAATCGCCCTGGCAATGGCGACGCGCTGCTGTTCGCCGCCAGAAAGCTGATTGGGAAAGCACTTATACTTTTCACGCAGGCCTACGATGTCCAAAACCGAATTGACGCTTCGCTGCATCAGCCTGCGCGGTGCCTCGATAACCTGCATTGCAAAGGAAATATTCTCATAGACTGTTTTTTCCGGCAAAAGGCGATAATCCTGAAAAATTACGCCCAAACTGCGCCGCAGGTAGGGAACCTCGCTATTGGGCATGCGGATAACGTCCCTGCCATTGACGGTCAGGATGCCCGAAGACGGCAGTACCTCGCGAAACAGCATCTTGATAAACGTAGATTTGCCGGCTCCGCTTGAGCCTACCAAGAAGACAAACTCACCCTTGCGTATATCTACATTGATATTATTCAGTGCGACTGCACCATTTTCATATATCTTGGTGACATTTTTCATATGTATCATCAAGTTCAACCTCATTTCTTGTCAACACTCCGTACTATTGTAGCACAAGTCAGCTCTATTTCATAACACAATATTTAATGTCAAAAGCAAAAAAGGACTGATTACTCAGTCCTTTCCGATAACGCTATATGCAAGCTCGGCATTGCACACCGCCAAATGACGCAAATCGTCAAAAAGCTGCTCATTTTGCTGGCTGAAGCCTTCCCTGTCCTTCCACTTCAGATGAACCTGCGCCATCAGCTTGTCAAGCTCTACGTCCTCGAGAGTCCCCACGGATTTTTCACCCACTGACTCCAAAAACCTGTCCACCTTCGGGTCATAGGAAATGCCAATCATCGGCACTCCCATCACCCCGGCAAATATCAAGGCATGCAGCCTGATGGATATCAATAAGTCCATATTGCCTACGATGGACAATAGCTGCGTGGTATCATACTCCTCTGGCAGCACCAGCATCTCGTGCTGTGCCATGTCAGCCACGAGCTGGGCTGTCTTGACGTCCTCCGGGTACTGCATGGGAAGAAAAACCACCTGCGCCTGAAAATCCTCCACGATACGGTCTGCCGCCTGGGCCACGACCTTTTTGTAATGCTCAAGATTGCACCATTCGCGGACAGAGATGCACACCAAGGGCTTTTGCCCCACCAGGGCGCCATGCCTCAGCAAAATCTCCCGCCCCTTGGCTGTATCCACCTGATGAATCGCATGTACCGGGTCAGCCGTAGGCTCGATAGGCGGACGGTCTATGCCCAGCGAGGCAAGCTCCTGCAAAGAGCCTCTGTCCCTGACGGTAATCATCTTGACACGATTGCCTATATAGCCCATAATCCAGCGCGCGACACGCCCATTAATAGGGCCTATGCCCTGGGCATACAGCATAACCGGCGTGCCTAAAAGCTGAGCGAGCCAGATAATCAGCAGATAATAATACAGGCTGCGGCGGCTGGTAACATTTTGCAAAAGACTGCCGCCACCGCTCAAAAGAATATCTCCATGCCGCAAAGCTCCAATTATGCCTGCTATGTCCAGCCAGCCTACAGCCTTGACGCCATGGCGCTGTCTGGTATCCTGGGGATTTGCAGATATAACCGTAATATTTACTTTTGGATCCAAATCCGATAAAACCTCTACCATAGCAGCCAGCATCGCTTCATCGCCAGCATTTCTGGAGCCGTAATATCCGGAAATTACAACATTACTCATGCTCTGTTGTCATTCCTTCTAACATAAAATTTCAATCAAATTACTTCTTTACTTCTTTTCCGTAGACAAACGCGGCGCTACGTACTTCAGCCACGCATCTACCAAAATCATACAGATTGCGCCAACGCCTGCGCCCAAAACCAAGCCGCCCAGACCACGGGCGAAGGACATAAAGATAGGCGAACGCATATGGGCAAAGGTCTCAACCATCGAACCCTGCCCGATAGTCGCCACCAATACTAGGACAAACAGCGCCATGGTCGGCCACTTGCGAAACCAAGCCATCGCCGCCAAAAGAAATGCCGGATGCCCAATCATAAATTCCTTGGTTCTCGGACGGGCATACATGGCGTGCTCCAAAAAAGCCCTGAATTTCAGCTCTGTTGCCGATACCGGCATACCCATGGTATGACCCGAACGAGCAACAAAGACCACGGCAGCCACCAATACCACGAACAGGCCCAGCAAGGTCTTTACCTTGACCGGGACATTCATAATGCGCTTGAACTGCTCCAAGAAGCCCTCTGTATCATCCATCCTGCCGTCAAAGACGTCAAAGCGCTGCAAAAAGCCAATCGCTACCAAGACAATAGGCAGGATAAAGGTCAGCTTGATGCCGCGGAAGATATTTACCTCCAAGAGATATTCGGTATCTGCCAGCGAGCCGGACAAATAAGCTGCACCTGCATAGGAAATGACTCCGCAGACAAAGAGCGCCGCTATGCCCGTACCCATCATCCGAGGCAGGCCGGCGTCTGGCTTTGGCATACGCTGGCGTATCTTATCCAAAATCCACAGCACCGAAATAGCCGGAAAGACGTTGGCAGCCGCCAATGCCGCCGCTATGCGGATTTTGTTGCCATGCCCCATCAATACCGGCACTGCCATGACAAGTGCCAGGACGGCAAACAAAATGTAGGCATGCCTGGCCTTCAGGGACGGAATAACCAAGGACAGATACAGCACGATGGCAGCCGCCACGCCTATCATTACCATGCTGCGAAGCGGTGCAGATGGATAGAAGCTGGCAAAGATGCCAGCCCTGCCGATGTTAAAGCCCTGAGATTCCAGCTTTTCCTTGACGCCGGCAATATAGCTCATATTGGTTTCCAAAAGGCTCATGCCAAGGGCAGGCTTGTCAAAGGTCTTCAGCAGATTGAAGCGGATATTGCGCTCATCATCCGTTGTTCCCCAGCGGTCGATGGCTTCATTAATCTTCATCTTTTTCTGCTCGTCCCTAGGAATAGAATACAGCCTTGCCGACTGGTAATCATTTGCCTTGGCTATCTCCAGCATGCCGTCCTGCTGAAAGAACTGGAGCTGGGTCACGCCCTCAATCATACCCATGGTAAGATTGCGCTTCTTCATCTGCTCTGCCATATACGCAGATTCATCCGGCGCACCCAGCGTCTGAGAGCCAGAAGCGACAATGGCAGATACCTGATATCCGTCCAAGCGGTCAAAGAAGGCATCTATATCATCAGTAGTACACTGACGGTAATTGGTAGGACGTGCCACCACATAGAAGCCTGCGTCATTTACTGCCTGCATTTCATCGGTCGGCATGCCCAAATCCATCTTTTCAAACTCTTCGTAGTTCGCCTTGACCTCTAGGACGCGCTGGCCGCTTATCGTCAGTTCGCGCACCCTGTCTGCGCCAAGGCGGCGAATCAAATCCTCATGAACCTCCTGAAAGGTCTGCTGGTGATGTCCAGTAACATAAACATTAGTGCCCTTTATCTGACCAACCTCGATAAGCTGCCGCCAGCCTGGGTCGCTGATAGCTCCGTTCTGATAATTGGTCAAGAGCACGCTGCCATTTACGGCTGCCGCCTTGCCATTTACATTCAGCTTCTTGAAGGTGGTCTCATAGACCGCCAAAGAGGTAATGCCTGCTTCCTTGGCCTGTGAGAGAACCTTCTCCACTGGCACGCCCTCTTTTTCTGCCAGAGCCACCAAATCCTCGTAGTCCATGATAAGCTCGATGGACTTGTTTTCCTTTTCGACTTGATACCGCTGTATATCAATTGCCAGCGAGGCGAAAAGCCCCAGTATGATTACAGCGATGAGAATTTTGTTGTAACAAAACTGCTTCATTATCCTCTATCCTTATTGCAGGCTATCATCCTGTTTGCGCACAGCCTTGATGACAACCTGCCCATCCTGCTGCTCGACATCCTCAATCTCTGCCCTGACAGGTGAATCGTACAGGTTGAAAATCAAAATATCGCCGAAGAAATTCCCCAAAACAGCCTGTCCCAGCACGGCATTGCGAATGTCAAGACGAGTCATATGGAAATAGACGCCGCCATTTTCCGGCAGTACCTTGCCCTCAAGGGTGACATCAGCCATGCGCCCCAAGAACTTAATCTGTCCTGTAGCGCTGATTTTGTCCTTATCCATATGCACGTCGAGATTTTCTACCTTGTCCATTTTCTTGACCAGCATTTCCTTTAGGGCATCCTGGGTAATCACCCCGGTAAGCTCCAAATTGTCTGCCGACTGGATAGCAGAGCCGTCGCGCGTATCTAAAGCAGACAAATCCACACGCACATTCTCGCCATGCAGAGCCAGCTTGGAAACCTTCATATCCCCAAGCTGGGCGTTGTCTACCACCACATCCAGATTGTCCATCCGTCCTGCCAGCAGCAAAAATCCTGGCACAGACCTCACATCAACAGCAACATTTTCAGCCTTGGCAGCCTCCTTGATGCGGCTTGCCATATTGCCGCCAATAATCCCTGGCAAAATAAGCTGGCAGAAAGCCGCCGCCAAGACTATGATGCCTGCCAATATGGAAATTTTCTTGCCCATTTCTTAGTCTGCCTCCGGCTTATAGCTGATGATTGGCCTTTGCACGCAGAAAAGCCTCGATAAACATATCCAAATCGCCGTCCATTACAGCCTGGGTATTGCCAGTTTCTGCATTGGTGCGGTGATCCTTGACCATATTATAAGGATGGAATACATAGGAACGAATCTGACTGCCCCACTCAATCTTCTGCTGATCGCCCTCCAAGGCTGCCAGTTCCTTTTCCTTCTTCTCCTCTTCCAGCTCGAAGAGCTTGGCTCTCAGCATCTTGAGACACTGCTCGCGGTTCTGAATCTGAGAACGCTCATTCTGGCACTGTACCACGATGCCTGTAGGCTCATGCGTCATGCGCACGGCAGAGGAAGTCTTGTTGATGTGCTGACCACCGGCACCGCTGGCACGATAGGTATCTACGCGCACATCGTCCATATTGATTTCTACCTCTACGGTATCATCAAGCTCTGGCATGATGTCACAGGCACAGAATGATGTATGACGACGGGCAGCCGAGTCAAACGGCGAGATACGCACCAAGCGATGCACGCCCTTCTCAGACTTCAGGAAGCCATACGCATTGTGTCCCTTGATGAATAGGGTCGCAGACTTGACGCCGGCCTCATCGCCCGGCAGCAGGTCTGCCGTCTCCACCGAAAAGCCGTGACGCTCTGCATATCGGCCATACATTCTAAGGAGCATGCTCGTCCAATCCTGCGCCTCGGTGCCGCCTGCACCTGCATGGAGCGTGAGAATGGCATTGTTGGCATCATACTTGCCGGACAGCAGCACCTCTAGCTGCAGCTCTTCGAGAGACTTGTTGATGGCTTCAATATCAGCCACGACATCAGCCTCTACGCTCTCATCCTTGTCCTCCATGCCCAGCTCCCACATCACCTGTACGTCATCGTACTTGACAAGCAGAGCCTTGTATTTATCCACGCTGATTTTTACATCATTCAGCTCCTGATTGATTTTCTGAGCCTCTTCCGGATTGTCCCAAAAGGTCGGCTCGCCCATCTTGTATTCCAATTCTGCAATCTTTTCTTCTTTGCGGGCTACGTCCAGAGCCTTTTCCATCTCCGTCAGCCGCCCCTGGAGAGCCACGATTTCCGGCTTCAAATCCTCCAGCATCTACATTCACATCCTATTCTTTAGTCGCTACTATACTATGTATATCATACTATTTCTTCCTGCCGCAACAATTCTTGTACTTCTTGCCGCTGCCGCAAGGACAAGGGGCATTGCGCCCTACCTTTTCAGCATTTTTCACAGGCTGCTTGACGCTCTCCTGAAAATCATCCCCGTGATTTGCCTGAGCTGCCGCCATGCGCTGCTGATTCTCACGCTCCATGGCCTCCTGCTGCTCCCTAGTGATGATGTTTACGCGGAAAATCAGGGAAGCAATGTCGTTCTGAATACTTGCAATCATCTGATTGAACATCTCATGACCGCGGATTTTATACTCAACCAATGGCTGTCTTTGACCATAAGCCAAGAGCCCGATGCCCTCTCTCAGCATATCCATGCGATCCAAATGCTCCATCCAGCGATTGTCGACCACGCGCAGCATGATGATCTTCTCCAGCTCGCGCATATTCTCCTCGCCAAAGAGCTGCTCACGCTGAGCATAAGACTCCTCTGCCACCTGATTGAGGAAATCCTGCAGCTCGTCGCGGCTCATCTCCTCAAGCTCTTCTAGCTTGATACGTCCCTTTGGCGCATAGATGCCCTCGGCATCCGTGATGAGGTTCTCAAGCGACCACTCCTCTGGATAAAGCTTCTCATTGGCATACTGATTCATCTGAGCCTCGATAATGCCGCCCAGCATGCTCAGAATATGGTCACGGAGATTGTCACCCAAAAGCACCTTGCGGCGCTCGCCATAGATAACCTCGCGCTGCTGATTCATCACATCGTCATACTCAAGAACATGCTTACGCATATCAAAATTCCTGCCCTCGACCTTCTTCTGGGCATTCTCAATAGAACGGGTTATCAGCTTGTGCTCAATCGGGTCATCCTCGCCCATGCCGAGCCTGTCCATGATATTGGCAATATTGTCCGAGCCAAAGAGACGCAGCAAATCGTCCTCCAAGGACAGATAGAAGCGGGACTCGCCCGGATCGCCCTGACGGCCGGCACGTCCGCGGAGCTGGTTGTCGATACGGCGTGACTCGTGACGCTCCGTACCTATGATAAAGAGTCCGCCCAGCTCTGGCACGCCCTCGCCCAGCTTGATGTCAGTACCACGGCCTGCCATATTGGTGGCAATGGTGACAGCGGATTTCTGACCTGCATCGGCGATAATCTCCGCTTCCTTTTCATGGAACTTGGCATTCAGCACGCTGTGCGGAATATTTTTCTGAGCCAATATCCTGCTCAGCTCCTCGGACTGGGTAATGGAAGTCGTGCCGATCAGCACCGGCTGTCCCTTCTGATGAATCGCCTCTACTTCATTGGCAACAGCCCTATACTTCGCCCTCTTGGTCTTGTAGATAACGTCAGGATGGTCGATACGGGCAATCGGTCTGTTGGTAGGAATGACGATTACAGGCAGCTTGTAAATCTTGAGGAACTCGTCCTCCTCGGTCTTGGCCGTGCCAGTCATGCCGGACAGCTTGTTGTACATGCGGAAGTAGTTCTGAAAGGTAATGGATGCCAAGGTCTGTGACTCTCTCTGTACCTCAAGACCTTCCTTTGCCTCGATAGCCTGATGCAGGCCGTCAGAATAGCGCCGTCCCTGCATCAAGCGTCCGGTAAACTCATCAACGATGATGATTTCGCCGTCCTTGACCACATAGTCACGGTCACGCTTCATCAATGCCTTGGCTCTGAGGGCAGCCATGAAGCAATGAGACATCTCCATATTCTCAGGGTCATACATATTCTTGATGCCCAGAGCCTTCTCAATCTTCGGAATGGCGGTATCTGCCGGCGCTACGGTCTTTGCCTTTTCATCTACGGTATAGTCGATGCCCTCCTGCAGGACATTGACAGCCTTTGCCATGAGCACATAGGTCTCGGTCGGCTTGGTGCCCGGACCAGAAATAATCAGAGGCGTTCTCGCCTCATCTATCAGGATGCTGTCTACCTCGTCCACGATGGCATAATTCAGCTCGCGCTGTACCATCTGATTGATGTCTACGACCATGTTGTCGCGCAGATAGTCAAAGCCGAACTCATTGTTCGTACCAAAGGTAATATCACAGCTATAAGCAAACTTGCGCTCAGGAAAATCCATATCATGACGCACCAAGCCCACGGACAGCCCCAAGAAATTGTACAGCCGCCCCATCTCGATGCTGTCACGCTTGGCAAGGTAATCATTGACGGTAACGATATGCACGCCCTTGCCAGTCAGGGCATTCAGGTAGGTCGGCAGGGTAGCTACCAAGGTCTTGCCCTCGCCAGTACGCATCTCGGCAATCTTGCCCTCATGCAGGCAGATGCCGCCCATCATCTGCACATCAAAATGCCTCATGCCCAAGACACGGGAGGAAGCCTCTCTGACCACGGCAAAAGCCTCTGGGAGAATATCGTCCAAGGTTTCTCCTGCTATCAGGCGATCCTTGAATTTATCAGTATAGCCTGCGAGTGAGGAATCACTGAGATTGTGCAGGCTTTCCTCAAAGCCATTAATCTTGTCCACCATGGCTCTCAATCTTTTAACTTCTTTATCGTTATTGTCGCCTAGAAAGCGCTTCAAAATACCAAACATGAACTCACTCCTAATTTGTTCTCTATATAAAGTGCAAAATATACACAAACTCTACATTAGTTTATCAAAGTATCAGGTATAAGTCAAAAAAATGCCTACTAAATTAGCCAGCGAATTACATAATTAAGCGGACGGCAAAAAAATTGCATGAAAAAAATTTTAAAAAAATTTTCCCAACAAGCAGGATAAATCATATACTATGGCGAATAATACAACCATAGAACCAGAAAGGGGATGTTATTTATGGCAACATTCACTATTAGAGGAAAAAATGTAGAAATCACTCCTGCACTTAGAGACTATGTGGAGAAGCGAATCGGCAAGGTAACTCGTTACTTCAAGGAAGTTGGCGAGATTTCAGTTCTCCTCAGTGTTTCCAAGGAACGTCAGAAGGTTGAGGTAACTGTGCCTGTACAGGGCGTACTCCTGCGCGGTCAGGAGGTCACTGACAATATGTATACTTCCATTGACCTGGTTATTGAGAAGCTGGACCGCCAGATCAGAAAGCACAAGACCAAGATGCAGCGCCGCTTCCGTGACGGCACTCTCTTAGACGAGGCTTTTGCTGCTCCTGCCTTTGCTCCTTCCATTCCTGATGATGAGAGTGAGTTCCCTGTTGTCAAGAAGAAGAGGTTTACTGTCCGCCCGATGGACATTCAGGAAGCTATCATGCAGATGAACCTTTTGAACCATGATTTCTTCGTATATAGAGATGCCGAGACCGAGACCGTTTGCGTGGTATACCGCCGCAAGGATGGCAAGTACGGCTTGATCGAGTCCGAGTATTGATTAAATGGGAGCCGCACACTCGTGACTTTAGTCGTGAATTAGGCGACTAAGCTAGTCAGCAGATATAAAAATATGTGTTAAAATTATTAAAAATACTTTTACAGAATACCATATAATGGTATAATACGGGCAATGGAAATAAAAAAAGAAAGGAGAAGTCCTGCGACATTCTTTCAAGTAGTCGAAATGCGAAAAACAAGCAGTAGGCTACCAGCAGGAATTTAAAGGCTGTGTATATAAGCCTCTCGTCAATCTCGCAAGGATTGAGGAGTTGAAAAGGATTGTGAAGAGCACCATTATACAAGAACCGTAGGAACTATGGGGATAGCCCAGTGTATCTGAATCCGCTAGGATTCTTGGCTGGGAATCCCGCGACTTTAGTCGTGGGAGGTTCAGAGCTGCATGAGGCATAAGTCATAAAAAATGAGAGACACCGAGGCAACGCCTTGGTGTCTCTTTTTTGTCCAGCTTTATAAAAGCATCAAAGCACCTTGGAAAGAAACAGCTTGGTGCGCTCTTCCTTTGGATGCTCAAATACTTCCTTCGGATCGCCCTGCTCAATAATCTTGCCGCCATCCACAAACAGAAGCCTGTCCCCTACCTCGCGGGCAAAGCCCATCTCATGCGTCACAACCGCCATGGTCATACCCTCGTTCGCCAGATTCTTCATAACGTCAAGAACCTCGTTGACCATCTCCGGGTCAAGAGCCGAGGTCGGCTCATCAAAAAGCATTACCTTCGGCTTCATCGCCAAGGCCCTAGCGATAGCAACACGCTGCTGCTGGCCGCCGGAGAGCTGCGGCGGAAAGGCATCTGCCTTGTCAGCCAGTCCCACACGCCCCAAAAGCTCACGGGCTGTCTTTTCCGCTTCCTCTTTGGAGATATTGCGCACCTTCATCGGAGCAAGCGTGATGTTCTTCAACACAGTCATGTGCGGAAAGAGATTGAAGCGCTGAAAAACCATGCCGATTTCCTCACGCGCCTTGTTGATGTCCGCATCACCGGTGAGGTTCATGCCATCCACGACCACGCTGCCGCTGGTAGGCACCTCCAAAAGGTTCATGCAGCGCAAAAGAGTGCTCTTGCCTGAGCCGGACGGCCCGATAATAACCACAACCTCCTGCGGATTAATGTGTAAGTCGATACCCTTTAGTACCTCATGGTCACCAAAGGATTTGTGCAAATTCTTTATATCAATCATTTTGTCGCCAACCTTTTCTCCATATACGATACCAAACGGGAAATTGTCAGGGTCATTACCAGATAGATAATCGCTACGGTAATCCAAATCTCCAAAGAGCCATACGTCCTGGCAATAATAAGCTGTCCGCGGCGCGTCAGCTCCTCGAAGCCGATAACGGACACCAGGGACGAATCCTTCAGCAGGGCAATAAACTCGTTGCCAAGCGGCGGAATGATGTTCTTAAACGCCTGCGGCACGATGATATACCGCATGGTCTGCACCCAGGTCATGCCAAGGGAGCGTCCTGCCTCCATCTGTCCACCATCGATAGCCTGTATGCCGGCACGGAAAATTTCTGCAATATACGCACCGCTGTTTATGCCGCAGGCTGTAATGGCGGCAACAAAAGGGTCTACGCGCTGACCTACCACCATAGGCAGGGCAAAATAAATCAAGAATATCTGTACCAAGAGCGGCGTACCGCGCAGGAAATCTATATAGATCGTTGCCAGCGCCCGAAGCAGCTTGACATGGCAGATTCGGGCAATACCCACGAACATGCCGATAACCAGACCAAGACCCACAGAAATAGCGGTAATCTGAACAGTTATCCCTGCTCCTACAATCAAAAGTGGCAAAGAACTGACCATCAGATCAACATTCAAATTCATAATCCACACCTAGCCTCTACACAAAAATATTACCTATATATTATAATTGACATACTCCCCACGGCTAAAGCTGTGAGATTTTGGGATATTAGCGAACCTTGCCCGCCGAAATGGCAGGTCTTACAGTTCTCTCCACAATGGACAATGCCCTGCCCATACGCTTCATATTAACATATCCTTTATCTTTTGTCCACCTTCAATTGCTTACGCAAGTTCCCCATAGCTAAAGCAAGGGGCTTTACGGCACAATTCGGTAACAACCCCTACAGTGTCAATTTTTTAATCTGCGAAAAACGTTTTTTATCTGAAAAATACTGATACAAAAAAGAGACCGCCTCGCTAAAAGCAGTCTCTATAGTTCAGCAATTATTCATTATTTGGAAGTAGAACCAAACCACTTGGTAAAGATCTCGTCATACTTGCCGTTGTCATGCAGCTTTTTCAGAGCCTCATTGACCTTCTTCTGCATCTCGGCGTTGTCCTTCGCCATGGCAATGCCATAATCCTCAGAGGTCAGCAGCTCAGGCAGAGCCTTTACATTGGTCTCGCCGCTCTTTAGGATGTAGTAGTCATTTACAGGACGGTCATTTACTACGGCGTCAACGCCCTTGGCACGAAGCTCCATGAAGGTATCAGCAGAGGAGTTGAACTCCTTGACCTCGACGCCGCCGATCTTGTTTACCTCGGCTGCGGAAGTAGTGCCGATCTGTACGGCAACCTTCTTGCCCTTCAAATCCTGGAAGGTCTTGATCTCGTTGTTATCCTTGGCTACGATGATGGAAAGACCGGACTTGTAATACGGGTCAGAGAACAGTACGTTCTGCTTGCGCTCGTCATTGATGGTCATGCCGGTGATGGCAACATCGATATTGCCAGCCTGAATGGCAGGAATCAGCCCATCGAACTGGATATTGCTAATCTCGACCTTGCAGCCCATTTCCTCGCCGATAGCGCGAATCAGATCCATATCAAAGCCCTGATACTCCTTGCCGTTTTCATCCTGAAACTCAAACGGAGCAAAGTCTGCGTTAGTGCCGACCTTCAATACATTGCTGTCAGCAGCCTTCTGATCTGCACCACAGCCAGCTACTAGAGCTGCCACAGCCATGACGGCTGCCATGCACAGCATTAATAATTTTTTAGCCATAAAATATATCCTCCCTTTTCACACAAAAGAAAGCCCAAGAAACCGTTAAGCATCCTGGGCTTCATTGCCACATAGATTATGCGATTGCCAATGGCTTAGCCATTTCTTCTCTTCTGGAAGCAGTCACGGCAGTACACTGGGCGGTCATTCTTTGGCTCGAATGGAACCTCAGTCTCCTTGCCACACTCAGCGCATACTACAGTAAACATCTGGCGCTGCTCCTTTTCTCCACCTTCACGATTACGACGTCTCTTATCGCGGCAATCACGGCAGCGAACTGGCTTGTTCTCAAAGCCCTTTTCTGCATAAAATTCCTGCTCGCCTGCGCTGAAAATAAATTCCTTACCGCAGTCCTTACATACCAAAGTCTCGTCTACAAATGCCATGAAATAAATCCCCCATTTTTGTTTTTGAATATCCCATATGTACTCTTATTTTTTTACCTTATCGGTGGACAAAGAGACATCCTGCTAGAACTCAGTATACTTGCAAGTGGAAAAAAAAGCAAGTAAAATTTTCTGACACTTCCTTTTTGTGGCACAGAATGGCTTACGCCAAGATATCCAAATTGCCGCCCACGCCAGTCATAGAGGACACATCAATGGCATCAAGCATATCCGTCATGGTGCTCTCAGAGGTTTCCATTGCCATTTTTAAAACAGAAGTCCCAACTTGCATATCTAATTGCTGCTGATGCAGTCCAACTGACATAACCGCAATATCCATATAATCCATCTTAATCACTCCTTACACTTATTTACAGTATTATCGTCTTATCTTGCACATTTCTTAAGCCTTTTTCCAATATCCCACGGCTATGACGCCGACCATCAGCAAGAGCTGAATAATATAAGGGGCAGCCTCTCCGCCATATGCCGTTATGAGCGGATTCAGCATTTTATCATGTACAATCATCGAACCGCCTGTCCAGCCCAAAAGTCCTGCGCCGCCATAAAGCACTATAGGATATTTGTCCATAATTTTGCCGATTATCGTACTGCCGCCTACAATAATCGGAATACTGATGAGAAACCCAATTGCCACTAGCAGGAAGCTGCCGTGGGAAGCTCCGGCAATAGCCAGTACATTGTCCACCCCCATGGCTGCATCAGCGATAATAATAGTTTTGATAGCACCTGCCAGGCTATCCGCTTCCTTGACATGAGCTTCTTCTTCGTGCGGCATCAGCAGCTTCACCGCTATAGGCAGGAGAATCAGGCCGCCCAGCACCTGCAAATACGGAATGGTCAGAAGCCATACGGCAGCAAAGGTCATCAAAAGCCTGATAATCACTGCGCCAGCCGTACCGATGAGAATGGCTTTTTTGCGCAAGGCATGAGGCAATTTGTTTGCAGCCATGGCAATAACCACTGCATTGTCGCCTCCCAGCAATATATCCATCAAGATAATAGTGCCTAAAGCTGTCAAAAACTGAATCGATAAAATTTCCATTGCAAATCCTCCTCATTTAGCAAAAACAAAAAAGAGACCTCCGCATGATACTCGTGGTATCATGCGAAAGTCTCACCTATTGCAATCCTACAACGCCGCTGCCAGCCGATTTCTCGACATGCTTGTTGACAACAGCCAGCGAGGTTACTCCCCTTCGCTATTCGATTGTATGGTCAGTATACCAGCAAAAGCTATTTTCTGTCAAGCTGGCTGACAATTATTTTCCGCAGCATATCCACAGGCACGACCAAAAGTGCCGCTATGCCGCAAAACAGCCATGTTTTCAGTGTCAGAGGCTCGACACAGAGCACTTCGCCGCCCAGCTCCACAAACAGCCATTGCCCTGCCAGGATAATCAGCGTAATCAGCAAAAACGTCTTGTTCAGCGTAATATGCTTCAGCACGTTGACGCTTTCCGTCCTAGCATTGAAGCCGTTGAAGGCAATTGCCATCATAAAGGTAGCAAAAACCGCCGATTTCATATAGGTTATATCCACATCGCCAAAAAGCTGATGCACTGCTGGCAAGAACAAAATCCCCAAACAAATAGCTGTAATATACAGCGAGCATACGCCCACCTGCTGCAGCATTTTGCCTGTCACGATATTTTCACGCATAGGCACTGGCTTTTCCTGCATGTACTCCCTCAGCGCCGGCTCGCTGCCAAAGGCAATAGCTGCCAAGGTATCCATGGCGAGATTGACCAGCAAAAGCTGGATAACGGTCAAGACCACGTTTTCGCCCAGTAATGGACCAATAAAGCAAATCAAGACAGCAGCCACGTTGACGGTGAGCTGGAAGATGAGAAACTTGCGTATGCTCTTGAACATGGAGCGTCCATAGAGAATCGCCTTTTCAATAGACGAAAACCTGTCATCCAAAATGGTAATGTCGCCTGCTTCCTTGGCAACCTCCGTGCCGCTGCCCATGGCAAAGCCAACATCCGCCTTTTTCAGTGCCGGCGAGTCATTGACACCGTCACCCGTCATGCCCACCACATAATCCAGCTCCTGTGCCAGCCGCACAAGCCTGCTCTTGTCCGTCGGCAGCGCCCTTGCCACAACCCGCAGCTCTGGCAGCTTCGCCTTTAGCTCCTCATCGGACAGACAGTTCATATCAGCCGAAGTCAAGACCAGTTCCCTGTCGGACTGCAAAAGACCTGCTTCCTTGGCAATCGCCATAGCAGTTTCACGCTTGTCGCCTGTAACCATGACCACCTGAATCCCTGCCTTGCGCACCTCTTCGATAGCGCTGACAGCCTCTTGGCGCAAATTATCCCTGATGCTGACAATGCCTGCCAGCACCATATCCTCCGGCAGCAAAAGCTCGCCAGCCTCATTTTTCCTGGTCTTGCCATAGGCGATAGCCAAGAGCCTCATGGAGCGGTGCGCCTGCTGATTGGCATAAATTTGCAGCTCATTCAAGGATTTTAGGGCATGAAGCTCCCCCTTGGCATCGAGCCAGCCCGTGCAGTGATCCATGATCACCTCAGGAGCGCCCTTGACATAGCTCACCCCTGTATTTTTTACCTCGACAGCGGCATACTTATCGCGCGAGTCAAAATATCTGTATTTTTCTGCCAGCTCCCTATCAATCCTGCCCGACAGCTTTTGCTCCTGCAGGAAGCCCAGCACTGCGCGGTCTGTGCTGTTGCCGCCGATAATGGCATCAGCGCTGATTCTAGCACTGTTGTTCAATCCCAATCCCAGGACAAGATTTTCTATATACGCCTGACTGCAATCAGCAGACAATGCCTCGCTGCACGCCTCGCCCTGCCGCTGGTAAACCGGCTTGCCAGCTCCGTCAGCGACCTCAACTACCGACAGCTTTCCCTCTGTGATCGTGCCTGTCTTGTCGCTAAAGAGTATGCTCAGGCTGCCAGAGGTTTCCATGCCGTTTATCTTCTTGACCAGCACGTTATCCTTTTCCATGCGCAGGCTCTGAGCAGACAACAGCATGGAGGTCAGCATCGGCAGACCCTCCGGCACGGCACAGACAATGACCGTCACGGCTACAGTCACGGCATCCATAATCAGGCGAATCCACGCAAATACTCCGTCCGGCAGCTGCCCGGTCAGAAAGGTTTTCAACAAAATACCAGCTACGATAGCCACTGCGCCTACATAGCCAAAGGTAGAAATCTGCTTTGCCAGCACGCCCAGCTTTACCTGCAAAGGCGTCTTTCTAGTATTTTCCTGCGCTTCTATGGCAAGCTGTCCGAACATGGTCTGGTCGCCAACCACCATTGCCTTCATATACGCCTCGCCGCTGCACATAACAGTGCCTCTATACACATAATGCGGATTCAGAAGGTCCTTTTTGTCATACGCAGGCTTTTCGCCTTCTGCCAGCGGCATTTTGGCTATTTCCTCTGTTTCACCGTTCAATACCGCCTGATCGATGTGCGCCGTACCCTGTACGATTTCGCCATCGGCAGGAAGCCTGTCGCCTGCCTGCAAAAAGACAATATCCCCCACAACCACGTCCTGCACCGGGAGCTCCGCCAAAGAGCCATTGCGGCATACCTTGGTCGTGTCCTTGGCATTTTCATCCTGCCTCAAAGCTGCCGCCTTGCCCTCCTGCTGATTTTCGCTGATAGCAGCCACGCCGTTCGCCAACAGGATTGCTACCAGCACGCCCACGGTCTCATACCATTCTGCCTGCCCCAAGAGATACAGCACCGCCTGTATCAAAAGAGCCACCAGCAGAATCATAATCATCGGGTCCTTGAAGCCCTGTAAGATTTTCTTCCACAAGGGATCGGGCATTATCTGCGTCAGGCTGTTGTTGCCATACTTTTCACGGCTGGCAATTACCTCTGCATCGTTCAAACCATTGATGGACATTTCAATCTTCACTCCTAAATTCAAACACAAAAATACCTTATGATTATACCCCCTATCGGAAGCTTATTCAATCATAACATACTCCCCATTCCTAAAGGCAGGGGATTCTGGGATATTAGCAGATTTTTATTTTTGATTAACTGTTCAAGTTCATTATATAACCAGGGCTTGTACACAAAAACACCCCAATCATGATATTATTTTACCACAATTGAGGTGTAAATGGTATTTTATCAACAATCTGCCTCACAGCTAAAGCTATGGTTTTACGGCATTTTTTGATAATATTTTTTACATCAAGTATCTAAGGTATACATACACGGTGCTGATGATGATTGAGATGATCATGCACGGAAAGGCAACCTTCATAAAGCCGATGAAGGAAATCTGCTCGCCATGCTTGGACGCCAGCGATGCCACAACTACGTTGGCACTAGCGCCAATCAAGGTACCATTGCCGCCCAGGCAGGCACCGAGAGCCAAAGACCACCAGAGCGGATCAAGATTGGTAATGCCCATAGCGCCCATATCCTTGATCAAAGGTATCATGGTAGCAACAAATGGAATATTGTCGACAAAAGCCGAGGCAATGGCACTCATCCAAATAATCAGGACAGCCGTAGCATTGACAGACCCCTCGGTAATCTTCATCGCCTCTGCCGCCAGCATCTTGATGACGCCGGTTTCCACCAGAGCGCCAACCAAGATAAACAAGCCGGCAAAGAAGAAGATTGCCGTCCACTCAATCTTGCTGAGCACCTTGGCAATTTTTTCCTCGTCACGGGTAAAGGTCAGCAAAAGCAAGAGTCCTGCACCAAACATGGCAGCCGTTGCCGACTCCAAGCCCAAGGCTCCATGCATAACAAAGAGGCACATGGTCAGCCCCAAGACAAACAGGCATTTCTTCAAAAGCACGGTATCGCTGATCTGGCGTCCCGGATCAAGCTTCATGACCTGCTCCTGCAGCTCAGGCGTGGTGTGCAGCTCCTTGCCGTACAAAGCCTCTAGGATAAAGACCGTAACCAAGAAAATCACCACGATGATCGGCGCTAGATTGAGAATGAAGTCTACAAAGCTCAGTCCTACGGCAGAGCCAATCATGATATTCGGCGGATCGCCAATCAATGTAGCAGTGCCGCCGATGTTTGACGCCATAATCTGTGCCATCAGGAAAGGCTTGACATCAACCTTGAGCTGGGATGTAATACTAAATGTTACAGGCACGGTCAGCAACACAGTGGTTACATTGTCCAAAAGGGCAGAGCAGACAGCCGTCAAAAGTGCCAGCGCCAACAGAAGCTTCATCGGCTTGGCGTGAACCTTCTGTGCCGCCCATATTGCCAAATAGTTAAACAAGCCCGTCTCCGCCGTAATGTTCACGATAATCATCATGCCCATCAAGAGACCAAGCGTGTTGAAATCGATGTGATGAACCGCGGTGTCCTGCGAGAGAATCCCCAGCATGATCATCAGCATCGCACCGAAGATGCCCACGATAGTGCGATGCACCTTCTCTGAAATAATGAGTGCATAGGCAACGACAAAAATCGTCACTGCAATGGAAGTTGAGTCAAACAATGCTTTTGCCCCCTTTTAATATATAATTAAAACCAAGCAGCAATATCGTTTGTCAAACTCGCTGTCTGTGTGCCAAGGCAAAAGGCGGCAGACATTGGTTAGGCTTGCGGTACAATGCTGCTCATTTCACGCATTGCCCATTTCTTCTTTACCTGCGGGACTTGCTTTCCACCTTGCTCTTGACAGCCACTGGCTTGATGGTAATATTCTGACCATCCTTTTTTACTTTCAGAGTATAATTCCTTATCCCTTCTCTAAAAAGCTCCATCTTCAGCTCTAAGAGCTTGCGCCCTAGTTCCTCGACCAGCTCATCGCTAAAGCCGGCAAGGGCTATGTTTTTCTCAGGCTTGCCAAGGCTCGCCCTCGCCCGCCGCTTCTTGTCCTCTGCCTCCTCGGCAGCCAAGAACTGCGACTCCATGGTCACCTGCTCCACATAGCCCTGCAGCATGTCCTTATCGGATAATCCTTTAGGAATTTTTCCCATAATCAACCCTTCTTTACCTTCGCCCAAGAATCCTTCAAGCCAACAACTCGGTTAAATACCAAATGCTCAGGCGTAGTGTCCTTGTCCACTACATAGTACCCCTGACGGAGGAACTGATAGTGCGTTCCCTCGGCAGTCAGGGCGGCACTCGGCTCTACCTTGACATGGTGCAAAACCTCCAAGGAGTTCTTGTTGACCGCACCTAGGAAGTCTGCCGGCACCTCGCCCTTTTCATCAGTCTCAATCAGATAATCATAAAGGCGTACCTCTGCCTCGATAGCGTCCTGGGCAGATACCCAGTGAATCGTGCCCTTGACCTTGCGGTTGGCGGTAGCGCCGCCAGTCTTGGAGTCAGGGTCATAGGTGCAGTGCAGCTCTATCACGTTGCCCTCAGCATCCTTGATGACTTCCTCGCACTTGATGATATAGCCATGCTTCAGGCGAACCTCGCCCTCTGGCTTCAGGCGGAAAAACTTCTTCGGTGCGTCTTCCATAAAATCATCCTGCTCTATGTACAGCTCGCGCGTAAAAGGCATATAGCGGTGACCGCCCTTGATTGGATGATTCTCTGCCAGCATGTACTCCTTCTTACCCTCCGGATAATTGGTAATAACCACCTTCAGAGGATGAAGCACTGCCATGATTCTATCGGCATTGTTGTTCAAATCGTCTCTGATGCAATGCTCCAGCATAGCCACATCTACCAGGCTGTTTGCCTTTGCCACGCCCACCTCGCTGCAAAAATTCCTCAGTGCAGCAGGCGTATAGCCACGGCGGCGCAGACCTGAGATAGTCGGCATACGCGGGTCATCCCAGCCTGCCACATAGCCTTCCTCTACAAGCTGGCGCAGCTTGCGCTTGCTAGTAACGGTATTGGTAAGGTTCAGGCGGGCAAATTCAATCTGGCGCGGACGGGTATTGACATCAAAGCCCAATGACTCCAAAAGCCAGTCATAAAGAGGACGATGGTCCTCAAACTCCAGCGTACATACGGAGTGAGTAATGCCTTCGATGGCATCAGACAGCGGATGCGCAAAATCATACATCGGATAAATGCACCATGCATCGCCGGTACGGTGGTGCGTAGCATGAGCAATACGATAGATAACCGGGTCTCTCATGTTGATATTCGGCGAAGCCATATCAATCTTGGCACGGAGCACCTTTTCTCCGTCAGCAAAATCGCCATGCCTCATCGCCTCGAAAAGAGCAAGATTCTCCTCGACGCTGCGATTTCTATACGGGCTTTCCTTGCCTGCCTCGGTCAGCGTGCCACGCATGGAGCGAATCTCCTCTGCATTTGAATCGTCCACATAAGCCTTGCCGTTCTTGATAAGCTGGACAGCAAACTCATAGAGCTTCTCAAAGTAATCAGAAGCATAGTACATACGCTTGTCCCAGCTAAAGCCCAGCCATTTTACATCAGCTTGGATAGAATCTACATATTCTACATCCTCCTTGACAGGATTTGTATCATCAAAACGCAGATTGCACATACCGCCATACTGCTGAGCCAGTCCAAAATTCAGGCAGATGGACTTGGCATGTCCGATATGAAGATAGCCATTCGGCTCTGGTGGGAAACGGGTATGGATTCCCTCGCTATAACGACCGTTCTTCAGGTCATCATTTATTTCATTCTGAATAAAATTGGAAGGATTCTTCAAAATCTCAGGCATAAAAATCTCCGCTCCTATATTAAAAAATTATACAATGAATCGGTTAAATTATAACATAAAAATCGTCAAACTTCCATGATTTTAGGTGTATACAATATGCTAATTCTAATTTATACAGTCCTTTTTTTCGTTTTTCTAAATACATCCCTCGGGCATGACTGACTTTTGCTCTGTCCGGCTTAATGCCCCTGACCGAGAGTATAACTTTCTGCACAAATTACCGCATGCTAAAGACACGCTCTATCTATCATCGAAACCACAACGAAAAAAGTGCAGCCGGGATCACTCTTGCTCCGCAAAAGCAGGAAGCCTCCCGACGCAAAAGCGTCATGCACCTCTGGCTGCTGCCGAATCACTCTGCTTTCTCGTTATCTTACATAGTACAAATTCGAACAGCAAAGATAGTACCCGCGAAAACCCGCTCGACGCGAAAAAACATGACACGGCGGTCATGTTTTCTCGGGCAATATGTCGCTGGCATATTGCCCACTCCGAACTGAGCCTAGCGGATGCTAAATTCGTTCTGCGCCTATGCGGCTTGAACTCATTAAGCGCCGAGGCTCAGCAAGGGTTTTCTTAGGATACTATCTCTTGCTGTTTTATTCGTGCTAATCCGATAAACATAATCCGTAGTTTTTCTGTATAACTGTGGAAATCTCCACTCCCAAATTTTGCCAAGACGAGAAAGCACTGTGAATATTCTAACTGAAAGGCATGGCATATACCCTTTACAGGCATATTAATGAGCCTCGCTTCTTAACGAATTTAAGCCAAGAAAATATTTACGCCGTAAATATTTTCTTGCGGTTAAATGAGTTTAGCAGCGTGAGGCTCATTTATATAGTGCGAACGTGCCTGAAAGGGTTATATGCCATGCCTACAAGAAAATGTTGTGAATACACTATGACCAAACATTGAAAAAGCATTTAGCCATATAAATCAGAATTTAAAAACTGCTTGACTGGTAGTAACAACCGATTGATATACTAAAAATAGTTAGTATTCTTAAAAGCTATACATCTGCAGTGGCACATTTCTCCGCTACATATTCTCTCAATTTTTGTACGCCTTTGCGTAGCATCTCGCTATCTGGCAGATTGGCAATAATCGCATCTATGTACCCTTTGTCACGAATCCTTTCGAGAGTCCATGCAAAATTGACATCGTACACCCACATGAGCCTGACCAGCTTTCTATCCTCATTGGTGCGAATCATGGTATAATCCACCTGTTCGCCTCGGACAAATTTCTCCAAAAATCCGGGCGCAAATACCCCGACATTGCCATCGGCATCCCCATTCGGACCTTTCATGAACTTTTGGACAACCGCCGACTGTCCCTCGGCATCAGGATTTGCCGCAAGGTACGGTGCCAAGACCCGAAAAATGTCCAACTTGTCTGCATCCCTGATGATTTTGGCAAAAAGCAGATGTCTCTCGTCCGGAGCAGGCGCAATTTCCTTCTTGTTGTGATTTGCAATCGCAAAAACCACCAAATCCTTTTCTTCCTGCCCTAGCAAATCAAAAAAAGCCAATTCCCTGATAACCTTCACGCCAAGGTCGGCATGATCTTCCGACTTGGCATCCACAAAGGTTTTATAAATCTGCCATTGGCGAAATCTCCCCACATCGTGCAAAAGCCCGATAAGCTCTGCCAAATCCACATCCTGCTCTGCGAGCTTCAAATGCAGGGCAAGCAGTCTGGCATTGGCAGTGACATAGCCTGTGTGCTTTTCCTTCATCTGTATGCCAAACATTACATCCTCGTCCTCGCAGTAAAAGGACTTCATATATTCTTCCATCCATTTATGCGCAGCGTACAAAACTTCTTTCATATCATGCATATCATATAACCTCCCAACTGTACTTCCATTATACCCCCTGCCTTGTGCAAAGAAAATGCTGTCGGATTTCTTTTTGCAAATTTTAGATTTCCACAGGAAAATAGTCATAGTCAATATGATACATTTTATAGTATAATGTAGTGGAGTGTAGGATATATGATGCTTTTTTGCCTATATGCGCTCTTTATCACATTATTAACGGAGCGAAGCCGTATCTTTGCCCCGTCCAACCCAAATCAACTACCTATAATGAAAAGGATGATTTATATGAACTTAGGCATTGCTGGTTCGGGGGGCATCGTCAGCGAAGCCCTCACAGCATTAGAGCCTGTTGAGTCCGTGCAGGTCAAGGCTATCTGGGTCAGGCCGCACAGCCAGCCAAAGGGACAGGCTTTGGCGCAAGACTACGATATCCCTGCCCTCTACACCGATTATGAGGCATTTCTGCAGCAGGCAGATATTGATACCGTGTATATAGGACTTGTCAACAGCGCTCATTATGAATATACTCGAAAAGCCCTGCTCTTTGGTAAAAATGTCATCGTGGAAAAGCCGTTTGCTTCCAATCTGAGGGAAGTACGAGAATTGCTCGAGCTGGCTCAGGAAAAAAATTTGTTTTTATGGGAAGCCGTGTCGCTCCTGCATATGCCGAACTTTGCCAAACTGCAGGAGCTTCTGCCACAGCTTGGCACTATCCGCATGGTACAGGCGAATTACTCCCAGTACTCCAGCCGCTATGACAAGTATCTAGCTGGCACTGTCCTGCCAGCCTTTGACCCACAGCTTTCCGGCGGTGCTCTATATGATATTAATATCTACAACCTCAACCTGATTATCGGACTTTTCGGCAGCCCCAAATCCGTTAGCTATCACCCAACGAAAGGATTTAACGGTATTGATACTTCTGGCGTTGCCATATTGGCGTATGATGGCTTTCAGGCTATTGCCGTTGGGGCAAAGGATTCAGCCAGTCCCAGCGGCTGCCTGATACAGGGAGAGAAAGGATATATTCAGATTGAGTCAGCTCCCAACGAGCTAACAAGCATTATGCTTTGCCTGAGAAAAGATGACTGCAAGGATGTGTATGCGCTCAACCAATATCCCCACCGTCTCAGCCATGAATTTGAGGCATTTGCCAATATGCTGCAAGCTCAGGATTTTGCAGGCAGGGATTTTTACCTAGATATTTCCCTCAAGGTAGCAGATATAGCCGAAAAGGCACGCCGCAGTGCCGATATTATTTTCCCAGCAGACCACGAAATACAGCAATGATAAAATCATAGACGTAAGTATGCCCCGCAGCCATAGACGGCGCAATATCGGGGACAAACCACATAAATCACCAAGACTAGAAAGGAGTCTTTGCCTTGGCTATGCAGATAAAAAACAACATCGATTCTCTAAAGGTGCGCAATACGCTAAACAAGAACACAAAAAATTCCCAGTCCAAGCTGGCAAAGCTGGCATCAGGCATGAAAATCAACAGTGCTGGCGATGATGCCTCCGGCTATTCCATCTCTGAAAGGATGCGTATACAGATCAATGCCCTGTCGCAGGCTGAGCAAAACACCCAGAACGGCAGCAGCATGCTGAAGGTAGCAGAGGGCGCTATCAACTCTACCGTTGATATTCTCACGACTATGAAGGAAAGAGCCGTCGAGGCTGCCAATGATACCAATACCGATGCCGACAGAAATGTCATTCAGAAGGAATTTGACCAGTACATCGACCAAATTACCGATAATGCCTACACCAATTACAACAACATCAATCTCTTGGATGGCTCGCACAACTACGGCATCAAGTCCGTTGCCACCGTCTTTGCCAATGACTATCTCTCCGAGCCAGATCTGACCAATCCGCGCAAGCTGACCGACCTGACAGATAAAAACAATGAAAACCTCGGCATTTTGGCATCCGACCGCATCACTATCTCCGTGGTGCAGGATGGCAAAACCTACAGCAAGACCTATGATGTCGCTGAGAATACCTTATCTGAGATAATTGCTGGTCCTGGTAATGTTAAGAACGCAGATGGTACGCCTAGAAATCCATTTAAGGATGAAATTCTCCAAGACGGCTTTACAGGTAGGCTTTCCTACTTTGACGCTTTAGATTATTACGGTTATGATGGCTTTGACAACAAGGTTGCTCCTCCTAGCGGTAAAAAAACGAGCACTATATCTGTTGGTCTAGATCCTAATTGGACTGGCGATTTACCTCCAATTTATGACGAGCTTGAAAGTGGCTTAGATCATCAGCTCGGCGGCATTACGATTTCCATCACTGATAGATACGGCAACGCTCGCACCTCTGCCAATGCCAAGCTGAACCAGTTCCACGAGGTGATCAGGGCGCAGAATGCCTCGCCTGACAATGCCCTCAACTTGCAGGTTGGCACCAAGGCAGGTCAGACGATCAGGATAGGGCTTACGGATATGCGTGCCTATGCCCTTGCCCTGCAGGGCAAGGATGGCAAGACCATCAGCATCTCCACCCAGCTCGATGCCAACGCCTCTATCGAAGTGCTGGACAATGCCCTCTCCAAGGCACTGGACCAGCAAACCGCTATTGGCGCAGCGCAAAGCAGATTGGAGTATACCTATAGCAACCTCCTGACAGCCCGTACCAATGTGCAGTCAGCGGAGTCCGTCATCAGAGATGCCGATATGGCAAAGGAAATGACCGCCTTTACCAAGGAAAACATCCTCTCGCAAACAGCCCAGTCCATGCTGGCACAGTCCAACCAGTCCACTTCCAACGTCTTATCCCTCTTGCAGTAAAGTATTTAGTCGCTTCCTAGTGCAACAATCACCAACACCTATAGAAATTGAAAGAAACCTGTTACTTCGGTATTAGCAATAGGCAGGTCATCTACCATGCACAGGTACTCTTCGAGCCTCGGTACTTGGCGATTCATGAGCTTTCGTGGCGTTAGCCGCGAATTGCCTCATGAGAGCTTAGTACCGCTAGGCGAGAAAAGTAGCGAGAGTGTGCCTGAAATGGCATATGACCTGCTGCTTGACTTTAATATATACTCTTTTTCTGCACATGCAAAAAGCCTGCCCCACACGGGAGCAGGCTTTTTCATTGTTCAGGTTTTGACGAGATTGAAATATTTCGCTAATCTCAGATTAGAGCAGGCCAATGAGGTGTCCTACGATACCTACTGCAAACAGTGCAATGATGATGAGGATTGGAGATACGCCCTTCTTCAGCAGCCACATGCACAGCAGAGTCAGAAGCAGAGGAACAAGGCCAGGAATCAAAGCATCGAGGTTGTTCTGCAAGGTTGTAACCTTTACAGGGTCAAGAGCCATGCCGGAAGCAACCTGCTGGAAAGCGGTCTTGAGTCCCTCGCCGCCTGCAGGAAGCTGATCCCACTCGATGTATGCGCCCTTGGAGAGCTGAATACTGGAAACAACTGGTGCAAACTTGATGCTAACCCAGCGCTGAACCAAAGCACCCAGGACAAACATACCCAAGATAGAAGCACCACGGGTAATGTTCTCGAGGAGCTTGCCGGACATATTCTCAGTAATCTGTCCGCCTACCTTGTAGCCGAACTCCTGAGTGTACCACAGGAAGCCCAAACGAATGATGTTCCACAGAAGGAAGAACAGGATAGGTCCCATCATATTGCCGTCCATAGCGATGGATGCGCACATTGCACCCAGGATAGGACGCATGGTAAACCAAAATACAGGGTCGCCGATACCAGCCAAAGGACCCATCATACCAACCTTAACACCCTGGATAGCGGCATCATCTACAGGAGCGCCATTTGCTTTCTCCTGCTCCAACGCCAGGTTTACACCGATGATAGGTGCGGCAACATATGGATGGGTGTTGAAGAACTCCATATGACGCTTCAATGCAGCAATCTGGTCAGCCTTGTTCTTGTACAGCTTCTTGATAGCCGGAATCATCAGGAAGGCATAACCACCGTTCTGCATACGCTCATAGTTCCAGGATGCCTGTAAAAACTGGGAACGCAGGCAAACCTTAAAACGATCAGACTTGCTTAAAGTATTCTTGTTATCTGCCATGTCAATCACCACTTTCTAATCAATAATCATCCAAAATATCACCTATAGGGTCATTGGAACCGCCGTTTCCGCCGCCGTTTCCGCCGCCGCCGTTATTGAGCAGGTGGAGATAGATGAATACGATAGCCATGGCGATAGCGCCAAGGGAAATAAGGGTGATTTCAGTCAGGGCAGCTACGCAGAAGCCGAGGATAAGGAACGCCCAGGTTTCCTTGTTGGCAATCATGTTGATAACCATTGCATAACCTACGGCAACAACCATGCCGCCGCCGATAGCCATACCGGTGGTCAGCCAGCCAGGAATGGACTGCAGGCCTGCCTGCACGGTCTCAGCAGGTACGAAGCACAGAGCTACGGCAGGGATAGCGATACGCAGACCCTGCATAAATACTGCGGCAATCTGCCAAAACTCCATTGCGCCGAAGCTGCCCTTCTCAGCAGCAGCGTCCATAAGATGTACGATAGGCACGGAAAGAGTACGAACAATCATGGTAGTGAAAAGACCGGCAACTGCCAAAGGAATAGCGATACCGATAGCGGTAGGCACGCCTTCGATGCCCTGACCGCCCTGTACGAGAATGATTGCAGATGCTACGGCAGCAAAGGCAGCATCAGGCGCTACAGCCGCACCGATATTTGCCCAGCCGAGGGCAATCATCTGCAGAGTGCCGCCCAGAATGATACATGGAACTGGATCGCCAGCTACGATGCCGACCAATGTGCACGCCAAGATTGGCTGATGAAATTCAAACTGGTCAAGCACGCTCTCCATACCTGCCAGGAGAGCTACTATTATAATACCGATTATGGTAAGAGTACCCATAATATAACCTCCAAATCAATGTTGAGATAATCCTGTTTATAAATAAATATTATTTCAGTTCAGCCTCTGCCTTTTGGAGCAGAGCATCAAGATTATCCTGACCATCAGCAGGTACCTTGCGTACATCAAACTTGATGCCAAGCTGCTTCAGTTCCTTGAATGTAGCAACGTCCTCTTTGCCCATGGAAATAACCTTGTTTACCAGCACCTTGCCCACGGAGTGAGCCATAGAGCCGATATTCAGAGTCTTGATGTTTACGCCTGCCTTGATGACAGTAAGCGCATCCTGAGGATTCTCGAACAAAAGCATCGCCTTGGTAGCGCCAAAGCGAGGATCCTTCTCTACCTCGATCATCTTCTTTAAAGGAATAACGTGAGCCTTCACACCCGGAGGCGCAGCCTTGGTAATCAGGCCCTTGCGCAACTCGTCCTTTGATACGGCATCGGATACGACGATGATGCGATCCGGCTTTACGCTCTTGGTCCAAGATGTAGCAACCTGGCCATGCAAAAGACGAGAGTCTACACGTGCCAGCACGTACTTGATATGGCCATCGCCGAGAACAGTTCCCGGAGGAATAGCTCCTGCAGGTGCGGCTGCCACAGCCGCAGCCTGTACAGGCGCTGGCTCTAAAGATTCTGGCATTACGGTAACAGCCTCTCTAGATGGAGCAATGATATTCTTGGCAATATCATGTGCGGAGATATTCTCATCTCCCATGCGCTCGCCCAATGCACTGATTAGCATTGGCAGGCTCAGGCCTGTTACGATTGCCCACTTGTCCTCATGCCCGTTCAGCAAAGCACTGGACTGATTGAAAGGAGTGCCTCCCAGCAAATCTACCAGGAACAGTACCTCCTCCTTGTTGGAAAGAGTGTCCACGGCAGCCTGCAACTTGGCACGGAACTCATCCGGACCATTCTCTGGCAGCAATGTCACTGCGACCAGATCTTCCTGTGGCCCGAAAACCATGCCGGCGGACTGCTTTACACCCTCTGCCAGACCACCATGGCTGGCTAAAATTATCCCTGTCATATTTGTCCTCCCCCTCTGACAGAAAATATTGCGGGATTCCCATATTTTGAGCCGATACATATGAAATATCTACCAAAAAATAAGAATCAATTTAGGTTATTTTCATAACCATGATATATTATAACATAATTTTCACATTTCATAAACATTTATTATGAGAAATTTGCTGTTTTTATATAATTAACCTATGTTCATCTGTGCGAATATTACATGAAATGATATTGTTTTTCGTATTTTTACAAATTCAAAATGAAATATCTGCGGATTTTTTTGCCTTTTTTAGCTGTCTATTTTATTGTTTAATAATTAATTTTAAATTCATCTGAACATTTGCTCATATCTCCTAGGTCTTTTCTCCTGCAAATTGTTTCTGCAACTACCGCTATGCATTTTCACATTTCATTTCTCAATTTATCTTTTTGACAAAAGGTTATATTTTTTTTATAATAAGAGTATACTTTTAATTTGGCTTATCCCAAAGCTCGAAAACCATATACAGAAAGGAAGTATTCTTTATGCTTTATCCATTACTCATGCAGGCGCCTGTCAAGGACTATATCTGGGGCGGCACACGTCTCAGGGAGAAGTACCACAAGGTTTCTACCGCAGACAGGCTGGCTGAGAGCTGGGAGCTTTCCTGCCACCCTGCAGGCCCTAGCGTCATTGCCAACGGAGCTGCCAAGGGACAGACCTTGGAGCAGTACCTTCAGGACAACGGCATGGAGCTTTTGGGTACTAATGGCAAGTCTTGCAAGGATTTTCCAATCATGATCAAGCTCATCGATGCCAAGGATAACCTTTCTGTACAGGTTCACCCAGAGGATGAGTACGCCCTGGAGCATGAGGGCGAGCTGGGCAAGACAGAGATGTGGTACATCATCGATGCCGAGCCGGGTGCAGAGCTTCTCTATGGCGTCGAGAAAGAAATCACCCGTCAAGAACTGACAGACAGCCTGAAAAATGGCACTATTACCGATCTCTGCCATCATGCACCCGTAAAAAAGGGCGATGTGTTCTTCATTCCAGCCGGAACAATTCACGCTATCGGCAAGGGCATCCTGCTGGCAGAGGTACAGGAAAACTCCAACACCACCTATCGTCTCTTTGACTACAACCGTCTTGGAAACGATGGCAAGCCGCGTCAGCTTCATGTAAAGCAAGGCTCCGAGGTGTGCAGCCTGAAGCCTCTGCCTTTGGTAGACGAGCGCAAAAAGGTAGCTCTTTCCGCTGACTGCACCGCAGAGCTTTTGGTAGCGTGCAAATACTTCAACACCTACAGCATCGAGCTGTCCGGCATCAGCCACTTAGAGGCGGCTGCCGAGAGCTTCCACACCTTCACGGTGCTTGAGGGAAGCCTGAAGCTCGCAGCCAATGACGAGGTAATCGAGATGAACGCTGGCGAAAGCGTGTTCCTGCCAGCCAACATGGGCAAATACAGCATCGAGGGCGAGGCACATCTTATTTTCACTACTATTTGATAAATACCTTAAAATGGTTTATAATATAGGATATAGAAGCGACATCCCAACAGGACTCCTGCTTACAATTAAACTAACGCATAGTTCTTTCTTGTTATGCTACTATCCACTACCATGAACGTGCGGACTTAGATCCGCTTGCCGAGGCTTAAGCTGAAGCAACGCTGTTCCTGTGGGATGCTGCTTTTATATATAAATAATTAAATTTTTCCACAGTAAAAAAAGACTAAAGCCATCGCAATGAAAAATCAATGCGATGGCTTTTTATTCTGAAACTATCAATATTGCGTCTTACGAGAAACACATTCTTTGGGATATCTTTCCATTAAGGCTTTTTTTATTCTGCTGGCTGCCTCGCTCTTTCCTGTCCATTCAGTAAGGAGATACTTACCATCTCATATTCACGGCTCTTGAAAACCGCAAGCAAAAAACCACAGCTCCGAAAAGCTGTGGTTTTATTATGCTTAGCTATCAGTTATGCATTACGCACGGAACTTGCGCTTGCGGGCTGCCTCAGACTTCTTCTTACGGCGTACGCTTGGCTTCTCATAATGCTCGCGCTTTCTAACCTCTGCCAAGGTACCAGCCTTCTGGCTCATACGCTTGAATCTACGCAGTGCGCTATCAATTGTCTCGTTCTTACCAACTTTGATTTCGTTTGCCATCTATTTTTCCCCCCCTCCAATTGACTTGGGAGTGTATTTTACAACTACACCTTAATATTATAACAAAATATACCATATAATGTCAAATCATATAGCGATATTTTTGTCAGGCATAATCCATACGCTAAAACTCCTCGTGCAATCAGCCTGGAGGCCACTGCATAGAACGTCCGCCCAGCACATGAAAATGCAGGTGCTTGACCGTCTGACCGCCCTCGTCGCCAGTATTGGCTACCACGCGGAAGCCCTTGTCCAGCTTGTTCTCCTGAGCAAGCTGAGGAATGACCTCGCACATGATATGTCCCACCAGCTCCTTATCGGCAGACGTAAGAGCGCCCACGCTCTCAAGATGCTTCTTGGGTATTACCAAAGCGTGGAAGGGTGCCTGTGGCTCCAAATCCTTGAATGCCAATACCCGTTCATCCTCATAGACTGCCGTGGACGGAATCTCCTTGACTGCGATTTTGCAAAAAATACAATCTGACATCTGTGTACACCTCCTCGCCTTTGTTACTGAACTCTCCCACGACTAAAGTCGCAGGATTCCCAGCCAAGAATCCTAGCGGATTCAGATACGCTGGGCTATCCTCGTAGTTCCTACGGTTCTTTCATATGTTACACTCCAACTATTCGGAGTCCCTCATTTAGAATATCTATGGCTGCATTTACGTCCCTGTCATGGACAGCTCCGCATTGCGGACAAGCCCATTCACGCAATCAAATATCAACTGCACTGACTATTTTACCATAAACGCCGTCTTTGTACAATCTTTCCAAGGCAACATGATAAATTTCTCCTAAAACAACCTCATCATCCGTGTACACCCTGATATAGGTGTCGGTCAGACCGTTGGACTGCCCCTCATGGCAGGTTTCAAACAATACCTGCTGCGTAGTGCCAAGGTATTCCCGGCAAAAATTCTCGGACATCTCCTCAGCTAGAGCCTGCAATCTATGCACCCTGTCCTTTTTCACAGGCTCAGGTATCTGATCCGGCATCTCAGCCGCAGGCGTCCCAGTACGCGGCGAATACGGGAAGACATGCATCCTCGAAAAACGCAGGCTGCGGATATACTCAAGGCTCTCAGCAAACATCTCCTCGGTCTCGCCCGGAAAGCCCACAATCACATCTGTAGAAACCGCAACGCCCGGCACTGCCTCCCGTACCTTGCTCAAAAGCTGGCGAAACTCCTCCCGATCATAATGGCGGTTCATCTTCTTCAACACATAGTCAGAACCAGCCTGCAGGGGCAGGTGCAAATGATGGCTGAAGCGCGGATGGTCGCGCAAAAGCGTCAAAAGCTCAGGCGACAGCTCTATAGACTCCAGCGAACTGACGCGCAGCCTGCGAAGCCCCGGCAAATCCAAAACAGCCCTTGCCGCATCTGCCAAATCCGTCCCATCCTTGAAATCCCTGCCATAAGCGCCAAGGTGAATACCGGTAAAGACGATTTCCTTGAAGCCATTTGCCAGCAGCTTTTCCGCTTCCCTCTGAATACTGTCCAAGGGTCTAGAGCGCAATGGTCCCCTAGTATACGGGATAATGCAATAGCTGCAGAAATTCGTACAGCCCTCCTGAATCTTCAAAAAAGCCCTCGTGCGTGTCGGCATATCCAAAATAGGAATATCCTCAAACTCGCGCACCTTCATAATATCCGTTACGCCATCAATAATCCTGCCATTGCCGGCTATCGCCTGCTCCACGTACTCCACGATACGGGAACGGTTGGCTGTGCCCAGCACGACGCGCACGCCCGCTATCGCCTTGATTTGCTCAGGCGCAATCTGCGCATAGCAGCCAGTGACCGCAATGACCGCCTCTGGATTCTGACGCTGCACCCTCCTGATAAGCTGGCGGGATTTTTTATCGCCCAGGCTGGTAACAGAGCAGGTATTGATAACATAGACATCCGCTCGCTCCGTGTGCGGCACGACCTCGTAGCCTGCTTCCTTGAACAATCCCTCCATTACCTCGGTCTCAAACTGATTGACCTTGCATCCCAAAGTAACAAATGCGACACTCGACAAATTATCTTCCTCCCAAATCTCCGTTTTCATACTGTATAATGGCAGCCGCCGTCATGGCTGCCGTCTCCGCCCTAAGAATACGTGTGCCAAGGCTCACCGACGCAATGCCCAGCTCCCTCGCCAAATCCGCCTCAGCAAGCGAAAAGCCGCCCTCCGGTCCTATGATAAAGACAAAGACGGCACACTCCCTATGAGCGTGCAAAAACGCCTTGATGCCCTGCTGCTGTTCGTTTTCATAGCACATGCACAGACAGACTTTTTTCTCAGCGTCCCTTGCCTCTGCTGCCGCCTTCGGCAGCCATTCCCTTAGGCTCTGCACACGCTCTACCACGGGCAGCACCGTGCGTCCGCACTGCTTGCCAGCCTCGTTGGCTATTTTCTGCCATCTTTCCTGTCTGGCCTTTGCCTTTTTCGCATCGTATTTCACGACGCAGTTCTCGCTGACTAGGGGCACGAGCCTGTTTACGCCAAGCTCCGTAGCCTTCTGCGTGATCAGTTCCAGCTTGTCGCCCTTTGGCAGGCACTGTGCCAGCACCAACTCTATAGGCGACTCCGTGGACTCATCCAGTATTTTCACCAAGGACAGCTCCACCACAACCCCCTCAGGAGCGCCTGCCTGAGCTTCTAACCTTTGCAGCTTGCCCTGTCCTCTATCTATCGGACTGCCAGTACCAAAGCCTGTTATCTCGTATTCTCCCACCTTGCCTACATCATCAGCCACCACGATATGATCGCCAAGCCTGGCACGCATCACGCGGCTCAGGTGAAAGCCGTCACTGCCGCCTATCGCAAGCGTATCCGCCAGCCTTGACTTGATAAAAATTCTTCTCATGACATCTATCCTCAAATACATTTTGCCAAATTCTATCTGATTATTTTATCATTTTCTCTGCGGATAGACAATACGTCAAAATCCACACCCCAATACTAAATTCCAATCTGACAGTATTTTGAACATTTCAAAAACACCCGCATAGATCGCTCCATGCAGGTGTGTAAAAGTCTTTATATCTTATTTTGCTTTAAACGGCTCTGGCTTTGCGTCTGCCAGCCCGTAGTGATAGAGAATCGCCTGAATGATTCTCTGGGATGCCCTGCCATCGCCGTATGGATTGCAAGCCTCGGACATGCGGCTGTATTCCTCCTGATTGGTCAAAAGCTCCTTGGCTTCCCTGTAGACCACGTCCTTGTCTGTGCCAATCAGCTTTACCGTACCAGCCTCTACGGCCTCTGGACGCTCCGTAGTGTCCCTGAGCACCAATACAGGCTTGCCAAGAGCCGGTGCTTCCTCCTGCACGCCGCCAGAATCAGTAAGAATCAAATGGGAGCGATGCATCAGATTGGCAAACGGCTCATAGTCGAGCGGGTCAACCAGATGTACCTTGGCTAGTCCGCCCAGCTCCTGATTTACGACCTCGCGAACCTTTGGATTCTTGTGTACAGGGAAGACAATCTCCACATCCTCAAACTCGTCAATGAGATTGCGGAGCGCCTGATACACATGGCGCATTGGCTCGCCGAGATTCTCGCGGCGATGTGTCGTAACCAGCACGATGCGCTTGTTTTTGAAGTCAATCCTCTGGAGCATTTCGTCCTCAAACTGGAAATCATCATCGACAGTCTTGTGCAGGGCGTCAATAACCGTATTTCCGGTAACAAAAATCTTCTCAGCATCCACCGCCTCAGACAAGAGATTGTGCTGCGAGGTAGCCGTCGGTGCAAAGTGCAAATCAGCTATCGAGCCTGTCAGCTTGCGGTTCATTTCCTCTGGGAAAGGCGAATATTTGTTGTAGGTGCGAAGCCCTGCCTCTACATGACCCACTGAAATCTGATGATAATAGGATGCCAATGCTCCGGCAAAGGTGGTAGTCGTATCACCATGCACGAGAACTATATCCGGCTTTTCTTCCTGCAATACCTTGTCCAAGCCCATCATGGCGCGGCTGGTAATGTCAAACAATGTCTGCCCTGCCGCCATAATGTCCAAATCGTGATCCGGCTTGATGTCAAAGAGCTTCAGTACCTGATCCAGCATCTCCCTGTGCTGGGCGGTTACGGTTACTACCGGCACAATCTTGTCGGGATGCTTTGCCAGCTCCAGCACGGCAGGCGCCATCTTGATTGCCTCAGGACGAGTACCAAATACAGTCATGACCTTAATCTTTTTAGCCATCATAAAACCCTCTCTACAGAATTAATTCGTCTTCAGCCGGAAGATTCCCAGCTTTCTTGCCCCCAAGAATACCACCAGCAATACGCATACCACTATGACGATCGCCATATAGCCGGAAACCTCGTTGAGAGCGACTGCGCTCAGTCCCAACAGGGCACTGATTACATACATCAAGAGCACTGCCTGCTTTTGGCTAAAGCCTAAATCCAGCAGGCGATGATGGAGGTGTCCCTTGTCAGGCTTGAAGATAGGCACGCCGCCTCTGTAACGGCGGATAATGGCAAACGTCGTATCCATAATCGGCAGTCCCAAAGCCAGGATAGGAACTATCAAGGCAATCGTAGCCGTCGACTTGACAGCGCCGATAACCGAAACGCCAGCCAAGATAAAGCCTAAGAACATACTGCCCGTATCTCCCATAAAAATCCTTGCCGGATTGAAATTGTAACGCAAAAAGCCTATCGCTGCACCAGCCAGGGCTGCCGTAAAGAGAGCCACCAGCGTGACATTCTCCTGCAAAGCCACCAGCATGATGGTAATAGAAGCAATGGTCGATACGCCGGCTGCCAAGCCGTCAAGCCCGTCAATCAGATTGACGGTGTTGGTAAGTCCCACAATCCAAAAAACCGTTGCCGGAGCAGCCAAATATTCCAAATACAGGTAATCCCCGAATGGATCAGTTATGAAGTCTATACGCACATCAAAATAAACCACTACGCAGGCAGCCACAATCTGCCCCAGCAGCTTGACCTTGGCTGGCAGATTCTTGTAATCATCGATAAGTCCGATGAGCACAATCAGCGTACCGCCGAGCAAAAGCCCGATAACGCCGTTGGCTATTTCCGGAGCTAATTCCCCAAAGTTCAGCATGAGCAGAACTGACACCATAAAGCCGCAATAAATCGCCAAACCGCCGATTCTAGGCATAGGTCCCTTGTGAACCTTGCGGGCATCCGGGGCATCCATTGCACCAGTCTTATCAGCCAGCACAATTACTGCCGGAGTAGCAGCCAAGGCTACAATCAGTGCTATCAAAAATGCCCAAATATAATTTGGCATGAACATTCACCCACTTTCTCAAACACCAATTTTACCCCAGCTTGCTATAACTGTCAATATAAATCACCGAATCTCCTCCGGAGTAGTTTCTACTACCGAGCCATCTGTTTCCAGATAAATAACATTCTTCAGCATCGCATTGCGCAGCATACGGCGGCACAGCAGGCATGGCTTGCCAGAGGCAAGCGTGCCGTCAGCATTGTAGCCGACGATATAGGCTGTCGCTCCCTGCATCTTGTCAGGGTCGGCATTGATAATAGCATTTTGCTCGGCATGCACTGCCACGCACAGCTCATAATTCTGCCCCTTCGGCACATGCAGCCTCTCTCGCTCGCACATGCCGGTGTCAATACAGTTGGCTTCGCCCCTCGGCGCGCCATTGTAGCCCGTACTGATGATAATCCTATCCTTGACGATGATTGCGCCATAGCGGCGGCGCAGACAGGTAGAACGCCTGCCTACCGCCTTGGCTATATCCAAAAAATACTCATTCCACTCAGGCCTTTTTTGTGGCTCTGGCATAAAATAACCCCCTATAATACACAACAACTCTTATCAGGCTATCGTTACGACCACCCATGCTCTCCCTTTACATAGCGCCTTGCCAAAATCAAGGCTGCCAAATCGTCCACAGGCTCAGGCGGAACGAGCATGCCATGCGGCAGCAGCCTTCTCCAGCCCGTAGGGCGGTGCATACGCCAGTATTCCTCCCGTGCCGCATCGGTAGTCCTGTACTCATCAACCACCACCAGCTCTACCTCGGGCAGGCTTTGACGGACACGTGTGCCAGCCTGCTTGCTGGTCGTGCCGTTACCCATAATCAGCATATGAAAGCCATATTCTGCCTGCAATTTTTGTAACTGCGCCTCAAGTGCCTCTGTCGCAGCAATTTCATGATGCACGCAAAGTCCCTGCCTATCCACGATTGCCAGACCGCATTTGTCACGCCCAGGGTCCAAGCCGCAAACCACTTCCGCCTGATTGTTCATGGCAGTGCCCCCGCTCCCAAAAGCTTAAGCTTAATGCGCAGCGGCCCTACAATATCCGTCAGGCCATCGGCAAAGGCAGAGATAACAGCCTTGCCGTCAGCGTGCCGCAACTGAGTCATAATCTCATAAATCTGCTGGGAGTCAATTACGCCGACTGTGCCATTCAGGGTATCTGCCACCATGCCATCCTCCTTCGCCTGATGATTGACCTTGCTCAGGAAGCTGGTCAGCACGCTTTGCAGCTCGGCGGCATTTTCTGGGTCAAAGCTCACATCCTGATCGGTTATAAGCTGTCCGTCCGTGTAGACGGTTTTGTTCTTAAAAATCTTCAGATTGGTCGCTACTGCCTCTCCCTGAATCAAATTTCCGGCGGCGACAATCCGCACCACGTATTCGCCCTCATTGTCGGCAATATACTTGGCTGCCTCATCAAACTCAGGCTGGTAAATCCATACATCCTTATTTTGGTCGGCAACATCGCCGCCCAGCTTGCGCCCTACATTGAATCTTGCCACATCCAAGAGCCTGGTCAAAGCCATATGTATCTCATCCATGGAGCTTTGCCCCTTGATTGCACCGCTTGCCAGCGTCTCGCCTGCCTGAAAGGCAATCGAGCCTTCGCGCATAATCTTGATGCCGGTAACCAGCTCGTGATTGATCTGATAAAGCTCAGAGTTGTTCTTGCTCAGGCGCTCATTGCCCTCCTCGAGAATATTATTGATTCTAGTCAGCTTGTCGCTCTTTTGCACCAAATTCTGATTATTGACCGTCAAAAGATAATTGGCATTTTCCAAATCACTATTGATGCTTTGCAACTCACCTGTGCGTTTTTCCAGCTCTTCCTTTTGCTGCTGGAGTCCTGTCAACTCCTGCTTGGTATCGCCAAGCTCCTTCTTGATTTGTTCCTGCTCGGACGTTGCCATGGCAAGCTGTGCCGAGGCCTCAGCCAAATCAGTCCTAGCCTTTTGCATATTCTGATTTAGCTGCTCCATGCCAAAAAGGGCAGTGCGGACATTTTTGGAAATTATAGTCATGATGCCGAGGGTAGTAGTCGTAATCAAGACGCCTGTTACGATAGTTACCAAAATAGACGTATGCCTCGGGCGCAGTCCGAAGATGCTCATTTTCTTCTTGCCGACCTTGGAGCCAATCCTATCGCCAATAAAAGCGATGGCTCCGCCTGTAATAATCAGCACCAATATCAATACAACACCATACATTTATAGAGCCACCTCTTTTTTCTCTACACCTATCCCAATACTACTTTGCCATGCGGCGCATGAGATAGCAGCCTGCCAAGAGACCGACGATATTCGGCAGCCAGACAGCCAGCATCGGCGCAACCATGCCGCTCTGCGCCACGGCTCCTGCCATGGTCATCAGGCTGTAGTATATGAAGATAATCACGATACTCATGACAAAGCCCATCGATGAGCTATTGCGGTTTGGCTGCATGCCAAGCGGCACTCCAACCAAGGTGAAAATCAGGCTCGCCATAGGTATGGTGATGCGCTGATGCAGCTCGGTCTCCAGCTTGTTGGTATTGACGTACTGGGATTTCATGATGCTTATCTGCTCATCCAGCTCCTTCATGGTCATCTGCTCAGGCTTCTTCTGTCCCTGAACAATCTGCTTCGGGCTTTCATTGATAGGAAGAACCTGCGTATCAAACTTCATGGTATGCTGGTTCTCTCCGTTGGAAACATCGTAAATCATGCCGTTGTGCATGGTCCACATATTGTCCTTCCACTCGGCGTATTCCGCATTTTCTACGTGCTTTAGCTCGCCCTGTTCAAAGGACTGCATGGCAATGCCCTCCATGGTGTTGGTTTCTGCCACGAACTGACGGGCATAGACCAGCTTTTCAATCTTGCCGTCCTTGATTTCCTTGATGATAATATGCTCCTGGGACTGCGGGGCGAGATTGCCCTTAATCTCGTACTCCAAGACGTTGCTGTATGCCTGATTGGACCACGGCACGACATACTCATTGAAAAAAACGGCAAAAATACTGACAAATGCTCCCAAAACGATAGCCGGAAAGGCAATCCTGTAGAAACTGATGCCGCAGGACTTCATAGCCGTGATTTCACTGTTGCCGGACAAGCGTCCTATGGTGAGAAGGCTCGCCAGCAGCATGGACATAGGAAACGTCCAAATGATAACGCCCGGCAGGCTCAGCACAAAAATCTTCAATACCGCCGGCACGGAAGCACCGTATTCTGTAATATACTGGGCGATGCGGAACAATGTGCCCGAACCGATAAAGACGGCTGAAAAGGCACAGATGCCAAAGATAAAGGTCTTGAATACCTCTTTGAATATATACTTGTCCAAAATATGAATCCGCATTTAATCTACCCCTATAGCTTAGTATTGTTGCCGATATAATACTTGATAGCCAAAGGATCGTTGAGCACGGTGTCAACATCTCCCTCGACCAAAATCTTTCCTGCATTCATTATATAGGCTCTGTCCACAATGCGCAATGTTTCTACGACATTGTGATCCGTTATCAATATGCCCATGCCGCGCTCACGAAGATAGCTGATGATGCCCTGGATATCCGCTACGGCAATCGGGTCAACGCCGGCAAACGGCTCATCGAGCAAAATAAATTTTGGCTCAAGCGCCAGACAGCGGGCAATCTCCACGCGCCTGCGCTCGCCGCCGGACAGCTCGGAGCCAAGTCTTTCACGAACATGACTGACATGAAACTCCTCCAAGAGGGAATTGAGCTTCTCTTTTTTGGCTGCCCTATCCATTTCATCCACATATTCCAAAATGGACATAATATTTTCCTCGACAGTCATACTGCGGAAGATGGATGCCTCCTGCGCCAGATAGCTGATACCCAGCCGTGCCCTTTTGTGCATAGGCATCCTGCCAATATCAATATCAGAAATCATGACCTGGCCGGAGGTCGGCTTTTCCAAACCGACAATCATATAGAAGGTCGTGGTCTTGCCAGCGCCATTGGCACCCAGAAGCCCCACAATCTCTCCCTTGTCCACCCGCAGTGAAACACCATCTACTACATTGCGCTGCTTAAAGGTTTTTACTAAATTTTTTACTTCGATACGCACCTGGCAATTCCTCCAACATCATTATTGCACCTACGCTATTCGCTGACCTTTGCCTGCCCGTCCTTGGCCAAGATAATCGTGAGCTTGTTGCTCTTCAAGGTATTATTATACTGCACCGCCCAGGCATTGCCGGTAAGCACCGCCTTGCCCTGCTCTAATCCATAGTAGTCCAGCACATCGCCGCCGGCCTCCATGTCGTTTGGCTGGCTTACCACGTGGACATTGCCCTTGCCGATGAGGTGCTCATCCTTTAGATAGCCCTGCATTTCATCAGCCGTAAACACGCCGTCCTTCGAGGTAATCGTACCGCCCTGCGGAATCAGCACATAATCCTGCGGCTGGAAATATTCGACAACCGCTCCGCTGAAGGTCTTGTCCTCCATAGTGCCATAGACATCGCCCGTTGCCATCATATGCTGCTGGGCATCGCTTGTCAGCTTTTGAGCCGTGACCCGCATATTTTTGGCAGACTGGACAGCGATGACATTGCCCTCTACCCTGCCCTCCTGCGTCTTGGAGTTGTACTGCGCTTCCTGCCCCGTTACCTTGAGGTCGCCCTGCGCCATCAGCACATCTCCGGTCGCCGTGATAACGCCGGTAGCCATATCGTACTCTACCGTATCAGCATCAAGCGAGGTAGGCTCTCCGGCTGCCGACAGCGTGCCAGTGGTGATGGCGGCTGACAAGGCAGCCATAGCCAACGCCCTCGCCAAAGTTTTTCTATTAAGCATTAATCATTCCCCTTTTCCAAATGAGCATGACCAGAAATCTTGAATTTATTGAAGCCATCCATGGATTCAATCCTGTCTCCCTGTGCCTTTATGGCATCAGAATCACGCTGTAGCTCAGCGTTGCCGATCAGGGCAAGCTGATTTTCCTTGGCGCTCCACTCCAGCCTGTCCGCCTTGAGGCGGGCGCCATCCGTGCTGTCGCCCTTGATGCCGCCCTCTACGGTCAAAAACTTGTCCTGTGCCTTGTAGCTCGCCTTTGGCGCTGTAACATGGAGCACCCTGCCATCCTCTGTGTAGAACTTGGCATCCATGTTCTCAATGCTGGCATCCTGAGTGTCAATATCTACCTCCATAGACTGCGCCGTCAGCTCCCACAGCTTCTTGCCGTCCTTTTCCTCGGTAATGACGTTGCCATCGTAGGTCATCACCCGCTTTTCCAAAGGTGCTGCATCGTCAGCAGGCTGGGGCACAGACTGCACCGTCCAGATGCACAACGCCGCCAGAGCTGCCAATACGATGAATATGAGAATTTTATGCGTCTTGGTCATTCTGTACTACCTCTGTCTTTACGGTATGATGCTTGATTTTCTGCTGCTCCGGCTTGGTGTTCCAGCGCTTTTGGAACCATAGCCACTGCGTAGGATTGTCCAAAATCTTCTTTTCCAAAATCTTGGTCATCTTATAGGTGAGATTGTACAAGTCCTTGTCGGAATCGCCTGTATCCTCATAACGAAGTATCTCGCCTATTTCCACCTTGTGATGCCCGTCTGGCTGGCGAATGATAAATGCCGGCACGACTGGCGAATTGAATTTCTTGGCAAATACGGCTGCGCCCATGGGAGTCGAGGCGGTCTTGCCGAGAAATTCGATAAAGGCGCCGCCCGGACCTGCGTCCTGGTCTGCCAAAAAGCCTAGAATCTTGCCCTTCTTCAGTGCCTTGGCAGCAGACAAAAGCTCGCTCGTGCCGCGCGAAAATATCTCCACATTGATTTTGGAGCGAAGCTCGTCAAGTGCATGGGTGTAATCCATGTTCGGCTGTGGCTTGGCAATAGCCGTTACCGGCATGTCATTCATGGTAAAGGAAGCAGAAAGCCACTCCCAGTTGCCTACGTGCCCGGTCAGTACCACTACGCCGCGCTTTTCAGCCAAGGCCTTTTCCATGATTTCCAAATGGTCGATTTCTATGTATTTGGAAAAATTCTCCTTGTTCAAGGCGGGCATATAGAGAACCTCCATAAAGTTCCGCCCCATATTGATGAAGGAAAGACGCACCAGCCTCTCAGCCTCCTGCTGGGAGATTTGCAAGGATTCCTTCATTTGCTTGATAGCCAGATTGCGCTGTTTCTTGATGAGCTTGTAATACAGTACGCCCAAGCCCTTGCCCAGTACCATCAGCCAGCTATGCGGCATCTTGCACACAATCCAGCTCATAAGCATAAGTAAATTATATACCATTATACTCCTCCGCAACAATAGCATGTGCCGTAAATATCAATATATAGTCAGACCAATATACACGGCACATCTGAATATGAGCTGGAAACCTTATTGAGCATAATTCGGTATGGACTTGGCTCCTGCGAAAGCATCCACAAGCTGCTGCCACTTGCCCTGCGTCTTTAAAATCAGCTCGGCAATATCGCGGACAACGCCGTTGCCGCCGCTATTGCTGGAAATAACATGGGAAACTTCCTTTATTTCCGGCTGGGCATCACCTGTGCAGCAGGCAAGCCCTGCCTGCATCAAGAGCGACAAATCATTCAGGTCGTCGCCGATATAGGCAATCTCCCTGTTCGTAAGCCCGGTTGCTTCCTTTATCTTCTGCCAAGCGATGCGCTTGTCCTTGATTCCCTGCCATACGCTGTCAATATGCAGCTCGGCAGCGCGCCTTTCCACAATCTCGGAGGTACGTCCCGTAATCACGGCGGTTTTCAAGCCTGCCGTGTGCAGCATGGTAATCCCCATGCCGTCCTTGACGGAAAACTCCTTGACTACCTCTCCCTCTGCGCCAATATAAATACGGCCATCTGTCATTGTGCCGTCTACATCCATTACTACCATGCGGATTCTGGCAGCTCTTTCCAATGCGTTTGCTCTAAATTCCATATCAGACAACTCCCTGTCTCAACAAATCAGTCAAATGAACTATACCGATAGGCCTGCCTGCCTCATCGATAACCGGCAATACGGTAATCGGCCTCGGCTTGTGCTTCTCCATAACTGAGAGAGCCTCAGCCGCCAGCTTGTCCTTGCTGATGGTCTGTGCCGACCTAGTCATCATATTTTCCACGGCCTCGTTGAGGAACTGGCTGCCCTTTGCCAGCCCCCTGCGAATATCGCCATCAGTCACCAGACCGATAAATTCGCCCTTCTCATTCACCACGGATGTCGCACCCAGCCCCTTGTCCGTCATCATAAAGAGTGCTTCCTGCGCTGTATGGCCGCACTGAATGATTGGATTGTCATCACCGCTATGCATGACGTTCTCCACGGTCAGCAATAGCTTTCTGCCAAGCGAGCCACCCGGATGAAAGAGTGCAAAATCCTGCTTGGTAAAATTCCTTGCCTCGAGGAGGGCCACCGTGATGGCATCCCCCATCGCCAAGGTCGCCGTAGTGCTGGCAGTCGGCGCTAGTCCCAAAGGGCACGCCTCGCGCTCTACGGCAATATTGATAAAATAATCTGAGTTGCGCCCGAGTGAGGAATCCCTGCGTCCGCACATAGCGATAATCTTGGCGCCGATGCGCTTGATAATCGGCAATATATTGACAACCTCGGTACTCTCGCCGCTATTGGAAATGGCAATCACCACATCATCTGCAGTAACCATGCCCAAATCGCCGTGAAACGCCTCCGCCGGATGCATAAAGAAGGCTGGCGTGCCAGTGCTCGCCAAGCTGGCGGCAATCTTTCTGCCTATGTGTCCGGACTTGCCCATGCCGGTCACTACGACCCTGGCATGGCAATCCAAAATACAATTTACGGCTGCGACAAATTCCTCATCAATGCGCTCAATGAGCTTGGTGACGGAGGCTGCTTCTATCTTCAAGGTCTGGATAGCTGAATCCTTAATCATAAATTTCCCCTCTAAAATCACTTCAAATGCTTGCGAACAACCTCATGGATAGCCAGGGCATCCTTTAAAAGATCCTCCAGCTTGTCCAGATAAACCATGTTCGGACCATCGCAAAGAGCCTCCTCAGGATTGTCATGCACCTCCATGAACAGGGCATCCACGCCGGCTCCGACAGCAGCCCGCACGAGATTCGGCACAAACTCCCTGTTGCCATCGGAGCACGTGCCTGCACCGCCCGGAAGCTGTACGCTGTGCGTGCCATCAAAGACTACAGGATAGCCAAAAGAACGCATGATTGGGAAACTCCTCATATCTACCACCAGGTTGTTGTAGCCAAAGGAGGCACCGCGCTCGGTCAAAAGAATCTGGGAGCAGCCGCCCTCATGGAGCTTGTCTACGACGTTGCGCATATCCAAAGGCGCCATGAACTGTCCCTTTTTCACGTTGACAACGGCACCGCTCTGGGCAGCCGCATACAGAAGGTCAGTCTGACGGCAGAGAAACGCCGGTATCTGCACAATGTCTGCCACCTTGGCAACAGGCGCTACCTGCTCCTCTGTGTGCACATCCGTAACGATAGGCACATGCAGCTCATCCTTGATGGTCTGCAGCATCTCAAGTCCCTTTTTCAAGCCAGGGCCGCGAAAGCCATTGAAAGAGGAGCGATTTGCCTTGTCAAAGGATGCCTTAAATACATACGGGATGCCGAGACGGCTGGTAATCTCCTTGATAGTCCTGCCAATCAGAAGGCATCTATCCAGGCTTTCCAAAACACATGGCCCTGCCAACAGAGCCAAAGGCTGTCCGTTACCTATCGAAAAATTTCCTACCTGTACAGTATTCATAATATACCACCCTTCCCCAGCATTAAAGCCGTTCCTTGTATAGTTTATTCACTTCAAGCAAATCCTCTGGCGTATCTACGCCAACAAAATGAAAATCTGTAGCAATTACCTTTATCCTATAGCCATTTTCCAAAGCACGAAGCTGCTCTAGCGATTCAGTCCGCTCAAGCTCCGTAGGCATCATCTTGGCATATTGCAAAAGAAAGTCACGCTTGTAGGCGTAGATGCCGATATGCTTGTACACCACGGCGCCAGTATTTTCCCTCGGATATGGCATGAGCGAGCGTGAAAAGTAAAGGGCATAGCCGTGCTTGTCCGTCACTACCTTGACATTGTTGGGATTCTTCATCTCCTCGGTATCCGTCATAGGCGACTTCACGGTAGCCATCTGAAGCTCTGGATCATCATCAAAGGCTGCTGCCAGAGCATCTATCAGCTCCGGCTCAATCAGCGGCTCATCTCCCTGCACATTGATAATCAGCTCTGCCTCGGGATGTGCCGCCGCCACCTCTGCCAGACGGTCCGTGCCGGTAGGGTGATCCTTGGCTGTCATCATCGCCTGGCCGCCATTAGACACTACTGCCTCATAAACACTCTCATCATCTACGGCTGCAATCACTCCGGACAGTCTTTTGGCCTTGGAGGCCTGCTCATATACCCTGACAATCATCGGCTTGCCTGCTATATCAGCCAGCGGCTTGCCAGGCAGCCTTGTGGAAGCATATCTGGCAGGAATTACGCACAATGTATTCATTCTTCTGACCTCCTAAAAAATTCTTTAATCCGCTGTTTTAACAGCTCGGTAATCTGTTCGCCTCCATCCTGCATGACGACCTCCACCGTAATGACATAGATGGGCAGATTTCTCTTGCCTGCAGGAAGCTGCGGCAGCTTTACCGCATCCTTTTCCGTCGTGGCTATCGCCTCGGCGCCTTCCCTTATCGCCTGCTCCATGGCATCCTGCAGCTCTTCCAGCGTATATTCATGGTGATCCGGGAAGCGGAAGCTCTCGATGACATCCGCACCGGAATTGTAGAGCGTCTGCTCAAAGGATGACGGATTGCCGATAGCAGACAGGGCAATGATTTTTTTACCCTTGATTACATCTATCGGCGAGCCTTCGCTGGCAATATTTTTCTTCCATTCCTCCAGCTCGATACAAGCCTGCGGCTGATGAATACTCTCTGCAATAAGCGGATGATTGCCATATTCGGCAATCTTCTTGCGGATATAGGCAATGGAGCCTGGCTCTGCCTGATCTACCTTGGTCAAAAGGCAGATGTCCGCCCTCTTGAGGTGTGACAGAGGCTCTCGCAGCGTCCCCCGTGGCAGGATATGCCCGTTGCCAAAGACATTGACCGCATCGATGAGCACTACATCGAGATTGCGCTCAAGCTGCCAATGCTGATAGCCGTCATCCAAAATAGCCACCTGGGCGCCGAAATGCTCGACAGCATACTGCCCCGTTTTGGCTCTTTCAGGACCGATGAGCACTGGCACATTTGGCAGGTGCTTGGCAAGCATAAACGCCTCGTCACCGGCAGTAGCAGCGTCCATCTTCAGCTCATGTCCATCAGAAACAACGCCGATTTCTCCCTGCCACTTGGCTCTGTATCCCCTGTTCAGGATAACTACCTTGTAGCCCATATCGCGGATAGCCTTGGCAAGCCGCTGCGCGGTAGGTGTCTTGCCTGTGCCTCCCACTGTGATATTTCCTAAGCTGATAACATAGCAAGGCAGCTTTTTCTTTCTCAGCAAGCCACTGCTATAGCAGGCAAGCTTGAGATTTACCAAACCAGCGTAAATATAGGCACAGCCATGCAAAAAAGCCACCATCGCCTTGAGCCAAAATCCCTGCGGCTCACGGCAATGAATCACCTGCATGAAATACGTCTGAAAATTCTCCAGCTTGTCCGTTGCCTTTACCTTGTCCTTTGCCTCGCAGCGATCCAGCAAATCGTGCAGAATCACTGCCGTCCTACGGGCAGCACCGCGGTTCTCCTCGCAGATTTGCAAGGTTTCCTGCTCCATGCGCCTGCGCTCTGCCACATTGACAAAAAGCTCGGAGGCAGCCTTGACCAGCTCCTCCTGATTTTTGACGGTAATGACCGCCTTGCGCTTGGAAAACAAAAGGTGCGTATCTTTGAAATTGAACATATGCTGTCCTACGATAATCGCCTTGCCATGGGCTGCCGGCTCTAAGATATTGTGTCCGCCATGCGGAATCAGGCTGCCGCCCACAAAGACAACATCGCCGATGCTGTATACCTTGCCTAGCTCTCCTATCGTATTCAGGATAACTACGTCATGTCCCTTTGCCGGCTTTTCCTGAAGCTGCGTCCTCGTAGCTGACGCAAGGCCATGCTGCTGGCACATCGCCTGAATGGCATTTGTCCTCAGCACCGCCCTTGGCGCAATAACCAAGCGTGCCTTGGGATGTGTTTTGCGAATTTCCTCAAATGCCGCCAGTATCTGCTCCTCCTCGCCCTTGTGGGTAGAGCCAGCCAAAAAAATGCCCTCATTGTCCTCAAGTCCCAGCTCCTTGATGAGCTGATTCTTTTCTTCGGCACTGACATTGGTATAGGTCTGGTCAAACTTGGTATTGCCGGTAACGGTCACCAAATCCTTGCTTGCCCCCAGGCGCAGGATGTTTTCGGCATCCACTGAGGACTGCATGGCGAAATATTTAATGGTATCCAGCATATCGTACCAAATGCCGTGCAAATAACGGTATCTGGAAACGCTCTTTTCACTAATGCGTCCATTCACCATCATAACCGGAATATCCATCTGTCTGGCTGCCTGCAAAAAGTTCGGCCACAGCTCGGTCTCTACAGGCATGAACACCCGTGGGCGTACCTTGCGCAGAAGATGCGCCGAAAGCCACGGCAGGTCAAAAGGAAAGTGAATGATGCTGTCTGCATCCTTGATAATCCTGTTTGCCATTTCATAGCCGCTGTTGGTAAAGACAGACACCAAAATAGGAGTTTTGGGAAATTCCCGGCGAAATTCCTTGATCAAAGGACTCGCCGCCACAATCTCGCCTACGGAGGCCGCATGAACCCATATACAATTTTTGCGGGCAACCTTGTCTAGAGCGTGCTTAGGCAGAAAGCCAAACTGCTGCCTTATTCTGTTGACAAAGCCCTTTTCCCTGATGGCCCGCACGCAGAAGGCAGGTATCATCAAGATAACCACCAATACTGCCGCTATATTATATAATAGTCGCATAAAAGCGTCTCCTTATCCTTCTTGGTTCTGGCGGAACTGGATGTTGTACAGATTGCTGTACAAGCCTCCTGCTGCCAAAAGCTCCTCATGGGTACCGTGCTCGCGCAGGTGTCCATTTTCCACGACAAAAATCTGATCCGCATTGAATATAGTAGAAAGACGGTGCGCAATAACGAAAGATGTTCTGCCTACCATCAGATTGTCCAAGGCATCCTGAACGATTTTCTCGCTTTCCGTATCCAATGCCGAGGTAGCCTCGTCCAAAATCAAAACTCTCGGATTCTTCAAGATAGCCCTGGCTATGGCAAGGCGCTGGCGCTGGCCGCCTGAAAGGTTCAGGCCTCTCTCGCCTAGCTGGGTATTGTAGCCGTCAGGCAGCTCCTTGATAAACTCCTCGGCATTGGCAGCACGGGCAGCCTCGATAACCTCCTCGTCCGTAGCCTCCAAGCGTCCGTAACGTATATTCTCCATAACCGTGGTGCTGAAAAGCATGGTCTCCTGCGGCACCAAGCCGATCTGCTCGCGCAAGGAATCCGCCGTCACCTGGCGAATATCATGACCATCTATGCTAATCACGCCGGAATCCACATCATAAAAGCGCGGAATCAGGTTGGCAATAGTAGACTTGCCACTGCCGCTAGGCCCGACCAAGGCAATCATCTGTCCTGGCTCTGCCTTCAGGGAAATATGCTGCAGCGCAGGCTGCCCCTTCTGATAGGAGAAGGTAATATCATCGAACTCAACCTTGCCCTTGATCGGCGGCAATGGCTTTGCTCCAGGCACGTCAGTAATCGTCTCGTCCAAATCCATGATGGCAAAAACACGCTCTGCCGCCGCCATCGCCTTTTGAATCGCAGCATAAACCCTCGAAAGCCTCTTGACAGGGTTTGCCAGATTGACCGCATATGTGAGGAACGCCACCAGCTCGCCGGCAGTAATCACTTCATTGACAACCTCGTAGCCGCCAAACCAGACAATAAAGGTAACGGCAATCGCTGCCAAAAACTCCACCGTAGGCGTCAGGAGGCTGGTCAGCTTGACATTCTTCATGGCAGCCTGGAAATTACGCCAGTTCTGCTCCTCGAAGCGCTTGATTTCATAGGTTTCACGCACAAAGGACTTTACCACCCTGATAGCCGAAATGCTTTCCTGCAGCAGGGAGGTAATCTCGGCAGCCCTCTCCTGAATCACCGTACTCGAACGCTTCAGCTTGCGGCCGAAAATCCTCATGGCAAAGCCTACCAAGGGAATCGTCATAAGCGTCAAAAGGCTCAGCTTCCAATCCAGGTATATCATCATCGCCAAAGAGCCGATGAGGATAGAGGACTCCGTTACCAGCTCGATCAGGTTGTCGACAATGGCGCTCTGCATCACGGCTACATCGTTGGTGATATAGCTCATGACAGTTCCCGTCTGCTGCTTGTCATAGTAGGACAGAGGCATCCTTTGGAACTTGCGGAAAAGCACGCTGCGCACATCGATGATTACCCGCTGTCCCACATAGGACACCAGATAGCTCTGACCATAGTAGAACACGCCACGGGTAAACATGACAATCAAAATGCCGGCGGCAATCAGATTCAGCATCAGCATATCCTTAGACATCAATACATCATCAATCATGTCCTTGATAATCCATGGCAGATACAGATTTGCTCCTGCCGCCATAATAATGCATACCACAGCCAGCGCCAACCGCTTGGTATAAGGCTTGATATATGCTAATAACCGCATGTAACTTTTCATTCAACGACCTCCGTCCTGCTGCCGCCCTCGGCAGCCGCCACGATGCGCGCAGCTACCCTCTCTGTCGCTCCTGGCGCGCCCAGCTTTGCCACTGCTTCCTGCAAGCCCTGCAGTACCTTTTGCTTGTAGCCTGCCTCTGCGTAGAACCGCCTAGCGGCATCATATACATTCTGAGCAGTAACCTGCTCCTGCAGCAGCTCTTTTTGCAGCGCCCTGCCAGCCAGTATATTGGGCAGGGTAAAATTATCTATCTTCACCAGCATCTTGCCTATCGCATAGCTGACGGGCGCCATGCGGTACAGAGCCACGCATGGCAGTCCCATAATGGCTGCCTCCAGCACCACCGTGCCAGAAGCAGCGATGGCAAAGCTGCCGATATTCATCAAATCATAATTCTTGTCATGGGTAAAGTGCACATCGAGGGCGTACTTTTCCGCCATCGCCCTAAGCTCTGCCTCATCGATGCCGACAGCCACCGGCACGTAAAACTCGAGCTGTGGACGCTCCTTTTTCAAAAGTGCCGCAGCCTCCAGCATGGTAGCAAACAAGCCTCGTATTTCCTGCTTTCTGCTGCCAGGCAAAAGCAATACCGGCTCAGCCCCGTCTGGCACCTGAAAATATCCTCTGGCCTCCTGCTTCGACATCGTAGCGTGTACCAAGTCAATCAAGGGATTGCCCTGAAAGGTGATATTCGCTCCTGCCTCCTCGTATACAGGCAGCTCAAAGGGAAAGATTGCTGCCAGCTCGTCGGCAAGAGCCGCACATTTTTTTGCCCTGCCCTTGCGCCACGCCCACGCCGAAGGCGGAATGTAGGAAAAAACCGGTATGCCCAGCTTGCGAGCCTTGGCAGCCAAACGCCAGTTGAAATCCGGATAGTCTATCAGCACCAGCAAATCCGGCTTTTCCTCAGCCATAAAGGCTGTCAGTTTTTTCAGCAGTGCAAAAATCCTCAAGAGATTTTTGATGACTTCCCACACTCCCATTATACTATATTCGCGCATATCTGCACATAGGCGGACGCCGGCTTCTGCCATTTTCGGACCGCCAAAGCCAATAAGCTCTGCCTCAGGCCTGAGCCTGCGGATAGCCCTTGCCAAGCCCTCGCCATGCAAATCACCGGAGGCCTCGCCTGCCGACAACATTATCTTCATATAATCCCTCAAAAAAACACACAAAAGACGCGAGAATACAAAGCTGCATCCGCCGCGTCCCAAGTCTCTTATTCCATTGCCACAATAGTAATATCATGAGCCTCAGCCAATGCTATCACCTTGTCCTTTTCCACCAGCAAGGTGCGGCCTGCTTCCATAACCAACGCCGTAGCACCGACTTCCACCATCGTTTCCATGGTCTTCATGCCTATTGCCGGCACATCGAAGCGCAAATCCTGATTTGGCTTGGCGGTCTTGGCAACCACTGCGCCGCCTCTTGCCAGCTCGCCGCCGCGGCGTATACAGGCATCAGTGCCCTCGATAGCCTCCAGTGCCATCACGGCCTGCTGCTTGACTACCACGGTCTGCCCTACGTCCAAGCGACCAATTTCACGCGCCATCTTCATGCCGAACTCCATGTCCTTCTCTTCCTGCGGACTTGGCTGGCGCTTGGTCAGGACTCCCGGTGCGGGCATCAGGCTGCGAATAAGAGCTGTCTGGTCGAAGACCTCCAAGCCATCCTTTGCCAGCTCCTTGACGAATGCCAGCATCAGGGTATCGTCCTTGCGATCCGGCAGGGCAAACATCAGTCCCAGCATCCGCATATCGGGCGCTGCGTGCTCGCCGCTGTACAAAAGCTCTTTGGTAACCTTTCCTAAAAGAGTAACCTCCGTTACGTCCTTTGACTTCATATAATCGATGATTGCCTGCAGCTTGGCAACACTAATATCCGCATAGTCGGCAGTACACGCCTTTAGCTCAGGGTCTACGCCCGGAATCAGGCCTACTGCATAAACCTCATATCCCATGGCTGCCGCAGCCTTGGCACACTCCACTGGAAGCCTGCCTATTCCTGCCAGCAATCCTATTTTTTTCATAAAAACAATCAGCCTCCAGCAAAGTTATCTAGCTAAATCAGTCCTCAGTTTCCTGTATTTCCTCAGACTCCGGTGACTTGTCACCTTGCTTTTTGTCTCCCACGTGTCCTGCAGGACGACAGATGCCGCGGTCTGCATTACGCAGGAATTGCAACATGTGCTCCACCTCCGGGCAGGACTCCACCTCCTGCTCGATAGCCGAAATAGCATCCTTGAGCCTCAGCCCTGAGCGGTACAGCAGGCGATACGCCAGCTTGATCTGACGGCGATTGGCTGGAGCGATGCCTGCTCTGGCAATGCCTACGCTGTTCAAGCCGCACGCCCTGGCTGGAAAGCCGTCCACAATGGTATATGGCACAACATCGTGAATATTGCGCGACATGCCACTAATCATCGACTGCTTGCCAACTCTGACAAACTGATGCACGCCAGCCTTGCCGCCGATAATCGCCCTGTCCTCTACTACGACGTGGCCTGCCACCATGGCGGCATTTGCCATGATGACATTGTTGCCAAGGATGCAGTTGTGAGCCACATGGACATACGCCATCAACAGGCAGTCATCGCCAATCTTGGTAACCTCACCCTCGCCAGTAGCCCTGTGAATCGTGCAAAACTCATGAATCTTGGTACGGTCTCCAATAATCGTATAGCTCTTCTCGCCGACAAACTTCAAATCCTGAGGCTCCTCGCCGATGGACGCTCCCTGAAAAATATGACAATCCCTGCCTATCCTGGTCCAACCGGTAATAACTACGCTAGGGCCGACAATCGTTCCCTCGGCGATTTCCACATGCTCGCCAATAACGGTAAATGGGCCTATCTCTACATTCTTACCTATTTTTGCGTTCGGATGAACAACCGCAAAATTATGTATCTTTGCAGTAACATCAAAGTTATCCGCCATTTATTACAACTCCTTTAGTACCCCGAAAAACCTATCGTTAGTACACCTATTATCATGTATACAATCACAGCCTTGTTTTAAAAAGCTGTATGCTATATCTTCCTATATTCGACTGTTTTTCGAGAAATACTAAGAATATCTTTGATTTTCCTTGTCAATCAGCCTACTATGTCCCTCATTACTCCGGTCTCTGCAAGGCAAAGGTGAAATCAGCCTGAGCAGCCAGCACATCATCTACATAGGACTCTGCATGCAGCTTGCCATAATCGCCATGCACCTTCAGCAGATTGGCCTTCATAATCATCTGATCTCCAGGAACTACCATTTTCTTGAACTTGATATTGTCCATGCCGCCGAAAAGAGCAATCTTGCCGCGGTTCTCCTCTGGATAGAGCATGGCGATACCGCCCACCTGTGCCATGGCCTCAAGAATCAGGACTCCCGGCATAATGGCCTTGTGAGGAAAGTGTCCGTGGAACTGCGGCTCATTGTAGGTGACATTCTTGATGCCTACGGCAGATTTGAATGGGTCTATCTCGATAATCCTGTCTACCAGCAAAAACGGAGCACGATGCGGCAAAATCTTCTTTATCTCGTCAATTTCCAATACCATATAAAAAACCTCTTCTCTTCATTCACTAATTAATATCTCATTTGCCAAGCCTTTCCTTGAGCAGCTTGGACATAGTCGTATTCAATGCGTGTCCCGACTTGACAGCGACAAAATGCCCCCTGACCATGCCAGCCAGACGCAAATCCCCCACCAAGTCCAAAATCTTGTGCCGTACAAGCTCATCTGGATAAATCAGCTCATTCATCCAGCCCTCGTCATTGTAAACAATGACATTTTCCAAGGTGCCGCCCAGCCCAAGTCCCATCTTGTGCAGAGCCTCAACCTCTTTTTCATAGGCTATGGTCCTAGCAGGCGCAATCTCCTTGAGATAAGTCTCCCCGCTAATCTCATAATCCCCATACTGAATCCCTATCAAGGGATGCGGATTGATCGAGGTAAAGCTCACACGAAAGCCATCATACGGCAGTGCCAGCACGAACTTGTCGCCATCATCCACCCGGTAGAGCTGGTCGATAACGATTTCCTGCCGCTCTTTGGCAAGCTGGCGGATGCCAGTCTCCTGCAACAGACGGAAAAACTCCCTGCTGCTGCCGTCAGCTACCGGCGGCTCCTCTGCATTGATGCAGATTCTCACATTGTCAACGCCAGCACCGTGAAGGGCGGACATCAGATGCTCTATCGTAAACATCTTGATGCCGTTGTCCTCGATAGTAGTGGCTCTCAGCGTCGAGGTCACATTCTCCGCCCTCGCCTCCACTTCCGGCTGCCCTGGCAAATCTACCCTGACAAAGACAATCCCTGTATCAGCCTCCGCCGGTTTCAGCTCCATGGTCACATCCTTGCCGGAATGGAGTCCCACTCCGGTATAGGCAGCCGGCGCAGCTATCGTTGTCTGAAATGCCAAATCCATCCCCCACTTATCAAAATATCCGAAAACCTAACTCAACATACTAATACTAGCATATTTGCACCGAAATGTACAGATTTTCCCATGAGCATGGCAAAAGAAAAACACTGCTTCTAGGCATGGTATTGATATATAACCAGCCTTTTAGCAGTGTTCCCCTTATACCGCCTACATTAGGCGAGGGCGGAGATACTAACTCCCCCCCCATAAATGCCCCAACGCTACCCTCTATAAAGGATGGGGGACATCGGACGCCTCGTTATATATTTTTAGTGATTTGCAAATAGCTCCAATGCCCTGCCTACATCCTCTGCCATGGCATCCCTGGCAGCTATGGCAAGCTCGTGAAAATACTTTACGTCCTTTGCTGCCAAAAGCTCCTTGACGCCATCCACGCCAGCCTTTGCCATATAGGAGTAATAATTTACCTTGCGAATCCCTAGGCTAATAGACTTGTGATAATCTTCATCACTTACACCTGAGCCGCCATGCATAACCAATGGCAAGCCAGTTTTCTTATGAATCTCCTCGATACGGACAAAATCTATCTTGGGTGCTTCGGTATAAAATCCATGCGCCGTGCCAATCGAAGCCGCTAGTGAGCTAATCCCCGTTTCTCTGGCGAATTTCACTGCTTCATTAACATCGGTCAGCTTGCTTTCCGTACTTCCTGATGCTATGCCAGCCTCGTCACCAGCAATGCCGCCCAGTTCAGCCTCTACATCTGCCTGATACTTTTTTGCCATTTCGACAACGGCTCTTGTATTTTTTATATTTTTTGCCAAAGGCAGCCTGCTGCCATCATACATAACGGAATTGAAGCCCAGCTTCAAGGCTGCCTCGATGTATTCCAACGTGCTGCCATGATCGAGATGCACGCAGACAGGCACCTTGGCATTTTCTGCCGCCTGCAGGAGTACGGGCGCTATCACCTGCAAAGGCACAGTTTTCTCATGCACCTGCGGAAAGCTGAGAATCACGGACGCATTATGTCTTTCGGCTGCCTGTATCACCCCGTAAACATTTTCCAGCGTAGGGCAATTGAATCCTCCGACAGCATAGTTTTCTTTTTCCGCCTTTGCCAAAAGCTCATGCATAGATACCAGCATAATTTTCTCCTCCTAAAACGAAAGCGTGCCAACCACAGCCAGCACGCTTTTTCACACATTACTTGCCCTGCAAAATCTCCACGGCTTCCTTCAGGGTAGACTCCTCACCCACATTGCCAGGGAAGATTACATACGGGATGCCTGGGAATTTGCTTTCTGCGCCCGTCTGCCAAACAGGTATGCCCGGCTTAATCTGTCCTAGTACATTGGCACGCTTTACAGCCAGCGCCTTTGTCCCCACATCGCTAGAGGTAATGCCGCCCTTGGCAATGACAAATGCTGGCACGATATGCAAACGCCCCACCAGGGACTGCACGCCATAGGAAATCTTTACCGAACGGACAAGGGCAGCTTCCTTCGTATCGCCCTCTACCGTCAGCAGCTTGCGATTGGTATAGCAAACAGGCGTAATCCCCTGCTTGATAAGGCTTTCGCTTTCCGCCACCACTCTGTCTATCTCTGCTTCAAATGCTTCGTCGCCATCCAGCACCAAATTGGAATTAAATTCTATGCCCTGCGTGCCTGGTACGGTCAAAAGCTTTTCAAGCTGGGCAGTCGTCTTGTTGGTGTGCGAGCCTACGACTACGATGCCGCCATGGGCATTGCTCTCAGCATCCTTTACCATCTCGCTGCGAGTCAAGAGCGACTTGTCGCTGATGCCGCCAATGCACTTGACCAAGGCTGCCGCAGTGCGGAACATAAAATGCCTGCCCTTCGCCATTGCCCTGTACAATGCTACGCAAAATACCTTGACATCCACATAGTCAATCGCATTGACCACAATCTTGCCAAAATCTGTCACGGACTCTAGCTGTGCTTCAATCTTGTCATAGCTCTGGCTGCGCAAGTCCTCCAAGGAAATGCAGACCACATCGGATGCCTTGTACGCACCATTGGTTTTTTCCTCTATGTACTCAGGAATACTGGATTTGGTATAGCCAAAGGTCTTATCCTTGGCAAACTCCGTCTCGCCTGCTGGCACAAGCTCATCGCCATAACGCACGTAGTGAACATTATCAATGGTATAGCGTCCGCCTTCCTTGAAGAAAGGACACAAAATCTCGCCGTCTGTGACAATCCCAGAGCATTTTGCCATTTCATCCCGCAACAAGGACGTTTCCAAAGGATAATGACCGCGCAGCGTGGAATCACTGCGGCTGATAATCACATAATCTCTGCCGAGTGACTTTGCGACATCGGCAACCACATGGGCAATCTCCTTGTGCGCCGCCGTGGTCTGCTCCTGAGTAAAGCCTCGGGAATTGGTCAGAACGTAGAACAGCTTGCCCCTTTCCTCAAAGCCAGACTGGATGCTCTCCCTGCTCCAATCAGTATAGACAGATATATCATGCACGGTCTGCACGCCTGTAGGGTCATCATCCAGCACCACGATTTTCGTATCATTTGCCACTATCTCCTTGGAGAGTAGTTCGTCCACCGCAGCTTCATCAACAGCAGGATATTTTTCTAAAACAGATATATTTAAATGTTCCATTTTGCACACTCACTTTCAAAAAATGGGGGAGTCCGCTGACCAAGCAACGGACTCGGATAAAACAGACGGCAATGCCATCTGAGGGAAGGCTGATTTATTACAGATTACAATAACGGCAAGCCAACAGAAGCATGAATCGCTGCGATAATCATTACGACGACAAACACCGTCAGGCTCGCCAATGTACCGCCCATGGACCAGCTCTGCAGGGTTTCCTCAACCGTAATGCCAGAAAATCTGGACAATACCCAAAAGCCGGAATCATTTGGCAGGGAAAAGCCAATGCCGCCTGCACAAATAGCCAAGCCAACCAGTACGGGAGAAACACCTGTGCCGACAATGGCTGGACCAAGAATAGAAGATGTCGTTACCAGAGCCACGGTAGCCGACCCCTGAGAAGCCCTCAACACTGCACTGAGCAGGAAGCCCAGCACAATCGGAGAAACATTCATGTCACTCATGGAGCTAACCAGATAATCGCCTATACCGCTGGTGCTCAACACCTTGCCAAAGGCACCGCCCGAACCAGTAATCAAGAGAATCAGTCCTGCTGAGTCAGCCGCCTCTATGACCATGGTATTAAAGCTGCGGGCATAATACTTGCGCAGCGTGGCAAAGGCTACAATGCACCCCAAAAACAAGGCTATATCCTTTTCGCCAATGAAGGCAAACAGTTCATAGAGAAAATCGCCTTTAGGGAAAACAGATACCGCCACATTGGAAAGCAGAATCAAGATAATCGGGAAGAGCAAGGTTGCCATGGACAAGCCGAAGCCCGGCAGAGTCTTTTCCTCTTCTAGGGCATCCTCCAACTCGCCCTCATAGGCAGGATAGCTATTGAAGCGCTTGCCATAAAGCCAGCCTGCCACGGCAATGCCGCATATGCCGGAAATCAAGGCATAAAGCAGGAAGCCGCCGATTTCTGCATTCATATTGGCAGCAACTGCCAAAGGACCAGGCGTAGGAATCACCAAGCAATGACCCACGATAGTGCCAACCCCCAAGGCACAGACAAACATCATAATGCTCTTTTTGGTTTCCTTTGCCACATATTTGACGATAGGCATCATAATCACAAACGCCGCATCCATAAATACGGGAATAGAAATCAGGAATCCTGCCGAGGTCACAGCCAAGGCGGCATTTTTCTTGCCTGTCATCTTCAGTAGACCCTTGGCAATGGATTCCGTGGCACCTGCTTCATGAAGGAAATTGCCAAAAATAATACCCAAGCCTATGACAATGCCTATGCCCGTCAAGGTACCGCCAAAGCCTTGGCAAATAACCTTGGGAATTTCCTCTAGCGGCATCTGCACGCCCAAAGCGGTGACAATGCTGGAAAACAACAATGCAATAAAGGGATTAACCTTCATACGAATGATAAGGAACAGAAGGATCGCTACGCTGACAACAAAAGCTATCAACAGGTAAGGGCCCGTAAGCATATTCTTCCCCTCCCTTATTTTTTGCTGTCAGATTTTACCACAACATCAGCCAACTGCTCAAAATACTGGATAATGCCGCCGTGATCATCATTCATATGACCGCCTACCTTCAAGGACTGCATAATCTCAAAGAGCTGGGCGCTCATTGGCACTGGAACATCAATAGCATGGGCTGTTGCCAGCACATTCTTTATATCCTTGTGATTAATCGAAATCTTGCCGCCTGGCACAAAATTTCTCTCCACAATCATAGGAATCTTGGCATCCATAACCACGCTGCCAGCCAAGCCTCCCCTGATAGCCTGATAAACATTCCACGGATCTGCGCCAGCCTTGGTTGCCAGCACAAATGCCTCAGATACAGCCGCAATAGTCAGATTGACGATAACCTGGTTTGCCAGCTTGGTTACAGAGCCGCTGCCGCTGCCTCCCACCAGCAGGGCGCTAGAGCCCATAGCCTCAAAATACTCCTTCAGGGCATCAAAATTCTCTTGATCACCGCCAGCCATAAACGCCAAAGTGCCGTCAATAGCCTTTGGCTCGCCGCCTGATACAGGAGAATCCACAAAGCCGCAACCCAGAGCCTTGAGCTTCTCATAGCACTGCTTGGATTCCACCGGAGTAACAGAGCTGGTATCGCAAACAATAGTGCCTGGCGTAATCTGAGATGTCACGCCATCAGCCTTGAACAAGGTGTCAATGCTGATTGCGCCATTTGGCAGGCTCATAAAAATAACTGCACAATCCTTTCCCATTTCAGCTGGCGTGCTCGCCTCAGCACCCAACGCAACCAATTCATCAACAGCCTTCTGATTCAAATCAAAAACTGCCAGCTCGCAGCCAGCCTTCAATAGATTAGCTGCCATTGGCTTTCCCATGATGCCCAAACCGATAAATCCTGCCTTTTTCATAATAGCTCCTTCTTTCTTTTGCCTAGATACTCATACATTTACATACACGCATTACGCAGAAAACATATTTCCTCTTTGAATATATTCCCTTGCACCATCATGCCTAGGATACTTGCAAGATTTTACCCCTAAAATTTACTTGCATCCCCTTGTTGATTTGTATTATACTACATACCAGTATACCGGTCAACTGGTATGTAGGTAAAAATAAAAAATTTTTAGTTTTAGCATTTTTCATGCGAAAAGATGTATTATGAATGAATCTAATGTATAATAAAAATAGTGCGTACCGGTATGCCGATACGCACTAAAAAGAAAGCACAGGTGATAATATGAGATATATAAAACCATTACAGTTACAAGCCTACGAAGCCCTGAAGGAAAAGATTGCCAATGGCGAGCTTCTCCACAATACCATATATTCTGAAACGAAAATTTCTCAGGAACTAGGCATATCTAGAACACCTCTTCGGGATGCCGTGCAAAGGCTTTGCCAGGAAGGCTATATCGATGTTATTCCCAGCAAGGGATTCCGCATCCATGAGATGACGGAAAAGGATTTGAGGGAAACCTGCCAGATACGCAGTGCCTTGGAGGGATTCTGCGTAACCGAGCTGGCAAAGAACTGCAAGACTCCTGAGGCAATCCGTGTATTTTTTGAATTGGAGAGCCTGATTCAACGCCAGCACGAAGTATGCAGCCGCAGCCATTCGGCTGCTGAATTTGCTATTTATGATGATTTATTTCATGAAAAAATCATCATGGCTTTGCAAAATCAAATAATTGCCGATACCTTTGAAAGCTACCATTACCGCATGAGCAGCCAGACCATTATCTCGCTCGAGGTCGAGGGACGCATGGAAGAAACCATCACCGAGCATGAGGAAATGCTCAAATTTATGAGAATCGGCGCTATCGGCAGAAGTTACAAGGCCTCCCTGGCTCATCTAGAAAAAGCCAAGAGCCTTATCAAGCTCGCCACTACAGACTAATCCAGTCCGATGCTTCTGACAGACTTCCAGCGGTCGTGAAGCCAGAACCAATCTTCGGGATGGCGGCGTATCTGCTGCTCTAGGATATTTAGAAGCTCCTGCATAGTGCGGCGGATATCCTCCTGCTTGTTTTTAGTTTTTTCCACGTAAATGGGCGGAAAAATCGTGATATGGTGTCCGCCATCCGGTCTGTGCCGAATCTGCCCAGGAAAAATAGGTGCATTTTGAAACCTTGCCAAAGTAGCCGGACCTGTAAAGCAGTTAGTTTTGCGGCCAAAGAAATCAAGAATGATGCCATCTTTCAGGCTAGGGTCCTGATCCATAATAAGGCCAATCATCCAGCCTTCCTTGATCATCTTGAACATCTCACGCACATCAGAACTATAGGTGATGTGCATGCCTGACATTTCCCGATATTCTAAAATAAAATGGTCCGCCTGATGATTTTTCTGCTTTTTGGCAACACCGACCAGCGGTACGCCATACTGAGCCAGGGCTGCGCCCATAATCTCCCAGCTATCGCTGTGATTGGTAGCAATAATGCCGCCCTGCCCAGCCTTGACCGCATCCTGAAGGTACTCCAGTCCCTCTATGGATACGTGTTCCCTCATCTTGCCATTTTCCACCAGCTTGGGATAATACAGTATCTCCATAAGCATTGGGCCAAACTGCACCCAGGAAGCCTTGGCTATCCGTTCTGCCTCCTGCTCATCCACATGCAGGCAGCGAATGATATTCTCTTTTGCCATTTTTTTGCGCTTTTCCGGCACAGCCTTCCAGGTCAGCCGACCTAGAAAATTCCCCACTCTCAGGCACGACGCAAGAGAAAACCTGCACGCCAGCCAGCTAAATATTTTCAAAATATAGTACATCACATGCACCCCTTCAACTCAATGCTGATTGATATTATTTTACACTATTTTTTCTAAAAAGTGAACGCTGTTATCTCATGGCATAGGCGAAAATTATTATTCTAAAAATACCAGTTTATCGGCATACTTTTATATTTTCTTAGATGCAACCTGCGGTCACAATATTTATTTGTTGTGTGTTCAGTGCATTTTCTCGCAGGCACGGCATGTACCCTTCAAATTTTGCAATCATTGTGATTTTTCGCACTAACAAATCTTGCCAAAGCGATAAAACAGCGTGAATATGCAAGTAAGATGTATGGCAATCCACCTGACAGATACTATTCCAGCCTAGATATTTAGCAGCTTACTAGGCAAAAAAAAGCGATGGTATGCTTATATAACTCTGCAACGTCACTCATAAATTGCAAATATAAAAAGAAATTCAATTTTTCACGCATAAAACAGCAAGAGATAGTACCCTAAGAAAACCCTTGCTGAGCCTCGGTGCTTAATGAGTTCAATCCGCAGAGGCGCTGAACGGATTTAGCAACCGCTAGGCTCAGTTAGGAGCGAGAGCGAGTTTTCGTGGGTACTATCTTTGCTGTTAGGATTTATTCTCTAGTAATCAAAAATCCCAAAGAGCCGTTTCTCTGGGATTTCATCACGCATATTTACTTTTCCAGCTCCTTGACCTTTTTCTCCAAAGCCTTCAGCTTCTTGTTCATATCCGTTATCTTTTGCAGATGTGCTTCCATGCGCAGCCACTCCTGATGCGGACGCGCTGGGAAGCCGGCATAGAATACTCCCTCCGGCGTATTGCCGATGATGCCGCTCCTAGCCGCAAAGACAGAATTGCCGCCGATGGTGATATGACCCACCGTGCCAGTCTGACCGCCAAAAGTGACATTCGCTCCCGACGTAGTAGAGCCGGAAATACCGGTCTGCGCCACAATCAGATTGCCTGCTCCGATATGGCAGTTGTGACCGATATGCACCAAATTGTCAATCTTGGTGCCCCTGCCGATAATAGTCGAACCAATGGTTGCCCGGTCAACGCCCGTATGAGCGCCAATCTCCACATCGTCCTCCAGCACCACATTGCCTACCTGCGGTACCTTGGTGTGAACGCCGTCCTTACTGGTAAAGCCAAAGCCATCCGCACCGATAACGGCAGAGCTGTGCACGATAACCCTCTTGCCGACCTTGCAATGCTCGCGAATAGTCGCAGACGAGTAAATGACCGTATCTTCGCCGATAGTAGCGTACTGACCGATATAGGTATGCGGATAAAGCGTTACGCCAGCCTCGATAACGGCATGGTCATCGACAAATGCCAAAGGCATGATGGTTACATTCTCGCCAATGCTGACATCCTTGCCAATGTATGCCTCCGGACTTACGCCCTTTTCATGGACGATAGGCGGCGTATACAGGGAAAGCATCACGGCAAATGCCGCCCTGGCATCCTCTACAAAAACCGCTGGCAAAGGAAAGTCCTGCTGCGCATCCCGTATAGCTGCAGGAAGCAAGACAGCCGCTGCCTGACAGCTCTTTGCCTCCTCTACGTGATTTTCATCAGCAAAGGTAATATCGCCAGCCCTAGCTCCCTCAATATTGTTGATGCCTGTAATCTCTACGCTGCCATCCCCTTGTAGCTGTCCATTGATACGGGAAGCAATCTCCTCTAAGGTCATAATCATAAAATACCCCTCTAAATCCTCGTTATCATCGTTCCTTCTACCAAAGCATCCAAAACCTTACTGCAGCTTCTGGATGACATCGTCCGTAATATCCGTACCGCCGCTGACAACTACGCCATCCTTGCCGTTGCTATTAATAACGGTATCAAGTTTTTTTGCCTTGACCACATCATCAAGGGCAGCATCGAGCTTGGCCTTCATCTGGGTGCTGTACTGCTGCTGCACGCCGGCAGCCTTCATTTGGAGCTGCTGCTGGAGCTTCTGCAAATCCTCATCAGATGAGCCATTGGCCTGCGCATCCTGAAGCTGCTTTTCTGCGTCCTGCTGCACCTCTTGCAGCTTGCCCTGCATCTCTTCCATGGATGACTTTATCTGCGGTGCCTCGCTCTGAATCCTTGATTCATCGATATAGCCTACATTAACCTTGCCGCAGCCTGCCAAAAGTGCTGCCATGCACAGCACAGACATGATAACTGCTGCCAATCTCTTTTTAGTTTTCATATAAAAAGCCTCTTTTCTGCTGTACTTTATTTGTCCTTCCCGATGGGCTTAAACGGCTGTTGCTTCATCTCCTGCAGCATTTCTTCGGTCAGATCCAAGGTATTCACCCCGATAACCGGGCTAAGGACAGGTTGCCACGTCCCATTCGCCAGATTCTCATAATCAATGCCTCTGAGATTGTCCGCAGGACTAGCCAAAATCAGGGTCAGCTTGTGAATGATAGCCAGCTTGGCTGCCCTGCCGACAATATCATTGCGAATTTTGTCCTGAACCTGCTTTAGCTGAATCTTCTTAGCCTCAAGAAGCGTCGTCTTTTTTGCCCTGCTTATCTTGCTTTGCACGGGCGAAACGGCCTGCTCCATCGCCTCGGCATTGCGCTTCTGTGCCGCAAGCTCCTTATCAAACTCTGCCTGCTGCATCTCCTGCTTGTTCTGCGCCTCCAGCGTCTGAAGCTCCGCCATAGGCTCTGCCGCCTCCTTGGACATTATCTGCCTAAAGCGCTTCTCCTGCTCCTTGGAAAGCGTCTCCTCGACTTGACCCCGCTCTTGCTGCAGCTCGTCAATCCTTGCCTGCATATTCTTGACCTGTGCCTCGCTCAGCCCCAAGACATCGGCACTATCCATCTTGATGCGAAGATTCAATATCTCATTGAGATATTTTTTCCCAGCTTCATCACGCTCTGCCTCAAACTGCGGCTTTAGCTCCTGACGCTTCTTTTCGGCAATGGCATTGAGCTTGTCTACAAGCTGGGCATGCCTTTCCAGGCTGTCAAGACGGCTTTTCTGCTTGACCGCCTCATCCTTCAGCTCCTCTGGCGGCGCAGGCGGCCTTGCCTCGAGCCTGACTTCCTCCATTGCCAAAGCATTTTCCAAATGCTCAATCTCCTGCTGAAGCTCCGTCAGACTGTCATAATCAGGATGCGCCTTTATGAGCTGCTGCATATCCAAGACACCGATTACTGGCTCTTCTGCCACCGGCTCAGGCTGCGGACGCCCCCACATCAAATATACCCACAGGGCAGCGAGGGACACCAGCACCACAGCAGCACCAGCCAACACCTGTTTTTTATGCTTTGCCAATGCCTTGGCAGCCTGCTCACTGTTTTCCTGCTCTGCCGCCATGAAATCCCTCCCCTTTCAGCCAATTTATTTCTGCCCCATATCAGCAAAGTACCGAGCACCTTCGGAGCTCGGTACCATATATGCTTCTATACTTTTGCGCTATTACTTGGACAGCTTCTTGATAACGTCCTGAGTAATATCAGTGCCGCCATAGACAACGGTGTCCTTATTCAGAACAACAGTCAGACCCTTTGCCTGTGCAATGGCCTTTACGGCATCCTCAACCTGCTTCTGAACAGGCTCCATCAAATCGCTGTTCTGCTGCTGGAGTCTCTCCATGGTCTGCTGGTAGTATGCCTGCTTCTCCTCATCGCTCATGTTGGCAGACTTCTCATTGAACTCCTGCTGTGCCTGCTGTACAGCTTTCTGCATCTCAGACTCGGCATCGGTATAAATCTTCAAGGTGGTGAACTGGCGATAATCAACAACGCCTACATTGGAAGAGGACGCTGCCGAGGCCACGCCGGTACCGGACTGGGTAAGAGCCAGGGCAACCACGCTGCCGACAAATACCAGTGCTATCAAGACACTGACAATTTTTACCTGAGCTTTTTTCAACTGAATCATTTACTTTTTCTCCTTTTTCCTATACATAATATCTACAAATACCTGCCCTTATCCATACCGAAGCATGGCAATATTTCTATATATAAAGGCAAGTCCATTATAGCAAACTCTTATTTTTCCTTCAATAGAGCAACTAAAAATACCCAATAAATCTGAGCCAGCTATTGTGCTTGTCACGGGCATATTCCAGCGTCAGGAAGTCATGCAGCCTGTAACGTATGCCGTACTCGCTTTCATGGTCACGGCTTCTGTCGGCATAGCGAAGCTGCCATTTTGGGGATAGCGGCTGCAAAAGCTCCACGCCCATCTTCTGATGCCGCAGGTCATAAATCGCCGCCAGCTCAGTCCCGGCAGAAAATCTATGAGCTACGCCCAGGCCATAATCCCAGCGGACAGCCTGCGGATAAAAATCCACTCTAGCAAAAAGCTCGTCCTTTTGAGAGAGCATCCTGCCCAAATGCAGCCTTGCCATGATGCTGTTATCCTGCTGGTTGCCCCAGCTATTGCCCATGTCCGCCCAGCCCTCCAAGCGAACCCTGTAGGTATCTGAATCCGAGCGGCTCATCACCGTCAGCCGCTCGCTTGGATTGACAGTCACCGTGGTATGCATATCCCAGTCCTGGCTCAGCCTGTCCTGATTGAGGACATCGGCAAGATAATCCTCTATCTCTGGCTTGTGCCTTGCCACAAACGATACCGGCACGCCGATAAGCTCATCCACCCTGCCCTGCATAGCCTGCCGTCTGAGCAAAAGCCCTGCATTGAGCATCGTATCTGAGTGCATACTTAGATCCACAGTGCGCACAACGGGAAGTAATGGATATAATACCAGATTTATCTGAGTATTTTCTGAAACCTCCACATCAAAATCTGCCTTGAACTCTGGAGCACGCTGCTGCAAAAAGGCATTGACCTGCTGCTTGAGCAGGCCATGCGTCCAATCCACGGCGGCAACAGGCAGTCCGCTCAGGCTTTGGCTGAATATCTCATCTATGCCGGCTATATCCCGATACAGCATCTCGGTCAGCATCAGACTCATGCCCTCGACCTTCACGCAGGTCTCCGCCCTGGCAATCCTATCCTGCCAAGCAATCAAGCTCACGTGCACGGTGGTTGTTTCGCCAGCGGCAAGCTCCACCGTATCTACAGTATAGCCTATGAGCACCTTGTCGAAAACCTGCTGGATAACGTCGGCATAGCCAGCCTCCCCAGCTTCTAATTCGCCAAGGCGCTTCCCCAAGAGAAGCTGCTCGGCGATAGCCTGCACGCTTTTTTCCATACGCTGCTTTACGGGCAGCGGCAGACTGCGGCTATCCTCTACGACTGCCACGACCTGGGACACACGCTGGTCATTCTGCCGAGCTTCCGTCCATGAAGGCGACAGCAGCATAAGGCATGCGAAAAAACACAGCGCCGCAAGCACCCTGCCTGCCATTAGAATGTGCCGCCTACATTGAAGTGTACTCTGTTGCCCTGGCTGCCATGACCGACATCAACCCTGATGAGTCCCAGCGGCGAATCCAGCATCACGCCTACGCCATAGCTGCCATGGAGCTTGGACGGCATCCAGCCGCTATCCCACGCAGAGCCAAAATCAGTAAATAGGGCTGCCTTGAAGGTCTTGGACAGCGGGAAGCGGTACTCGATATTGCCTAAAACCATGCTGTTGCCGCGGAACATATCATCTCGATAGCCGCGGATGGTATCCTGTCCGCCCAGCATAAACTTGGAAATAGTCGGCAAACTGTCTGTGGAATGTCCATAGCTGCCATGCAATACCAAAATCTGATTGCGGCCTACCTTGTGGAAATTCGAGCCATCTATCGTAAACTTGTGATACTTAAAATCTCCGCCCAGACCCGAATACTCATATCCCAAGGTAGACTTGTAGCCATCCGTCGGATAGATATAATTATCTCTCGTATCGGTAGTATGCTGGAAAAGCAGCGAACGGGTCAGACCGAAATTACTTTCCCTCCACTGGGTATCTACGCTTCTATCAGTACCGCTCTTATGCTTCTGATACTTATCATCCTTGTTGCGGAAGGTAATGGAGTTCGAAGTGTACTCGCTCTGCGGTCTGGAGAAGCCAAGCTCGAAGCCGACATTCTTGCGCATAAACTCCTCGATGAAATCGCCGTTTTCATCGTACTCATTGTACTCATAGGTACGATTGTAAATCTTGAATGTACCAGCGGTCTCCCTGCTGTCCAGCCATGGACGGCGATAAGAGAAAACATATCCTTTGGCACTCGTATCGGTACTGCTCTTGGTCAGAGTAACGTTGACAGAATCGCCCGTGCCGCGGAAATTCCTATCGCCTAGGCTGATCATGCCGACAAAGCCGTCCGAGCTGCTGTAGCCTGCACCGATACCAAAGATACCGGTGTTCTTCTCAGTGACATCAATCTCCAAGACGCAGGCATTAGGCTCTACGCCAGCGATAGGCTTGACATCTACAGACTCGAAGAAGTCAAGATTGGTGAGGCGCTGATAGCTGCGGACAACGTCATTTTTATTGAGCGGCTTGCCTACCTTCGGGCGCAGCTCGCGCAAAACAACCTTCTCCTTGGTTTTCTTCAGGCCCTTTATCTTGAAGCCCTCCAAAATACCCTCATTTATCTTGATGACCAGCTTGCCATCATCACCTACCTCCATGTCGCGAATCTTCGCCATGACATAGCCGTCCTTGATGTACTGCTTCTGAATAGCACGCACATCCTCCTTGAGGGCAAAGCGGTTCAGACGGTCGCCCTTCTTGAGCTGCATCTTGGCTGCCAGCTTGTCTGTAGGCTCAATCTCGGTGTTGCCGTCAAGCTCGACGCTGGTAAGTATCGGTGTCTCAAACAGATGATAGGTAATAATCACGCCCTCTGGCACGGATTCAAAGGTCGGATACAAATCATAAAAATAACCTGTACCATAGATATTGCTGGCATCCTCGGACAAAAGACCGATAGAGCAGATGTCTCCCGGCTTGGAAACCTGTGCCAGCTTCACTGTTTCGAGAATATCGTCACTGATGCCCTCATATTTGACATCTACGATGGTATTGCCCTCGACGCCCTTGATTGTCTTGTCCAGCTCCTCATCGGCAGGACGGCTCTTTGCCCAGACGCTATTCCTAGTAGGCACGGCTGGCTCGCTGACAGCGGCTGCTTCATCTACGTCGCTCTCATCAGGCAGCTCAAGCGTGCCTGATACCCCCTTGGCTATGCCGTCACTATTCATGGCAGCACTCTTGCCAGCGTTGAAATCAACGCCGACTCCCATCGGGGCTGCAGTCGGGTCAGTCGATGCGAGGGCAGACTGGCTGCCTAGTCCCATAGACAGGGACAATGCCACTGCACATGCCAAATATCTGTAATCATTTTTCTTCAAGGATATAACCTCCTATGTACTCTTTCTTACTCTATATCTATAAGTAATTTTTCCCAAACTATTCCCTCAGCACCTTGCCTGCTGACTGCATGAGCTTTTGCATATCCGCTTCTGGCACCGTGGTACTTTTTAAATTATCATGAGTTTGGATTGCCTGCGAAGATGCGGCTTCCCCAGACCTCTCCCGAGAAGTCCTTTCCGATCCGCTATCAGCCTCCTCAGCCGCCTGACTGGCATAAGCGCCCTGCGAGATAGCTCCTGCCTCAGAGGCTGCCTCATCATTGGCACTGACAGGAGCGGATTTTTGCTCAGCCATGCCTGCGCCATGCACGTTATCTGCCACAGAAGCAGGTATGTGCTTTTTTTCGACAGCCAGCCCTGTATGCTCATACGCCTGCTGGGCATAGATGATGCCACCCAAAGCCAGCATGGACGCCAAAACTCCTGGAGCCAATTTCTTAAACCAGCGCACGCACAGCTTTTTATCATTTTTTTCCTGTGCCCTTTGAAGCTCCGCCTGTGCCAGCATCAGCTTCAAATCGCCCTGAATGTCATTCTCCCTGGCTAAAGAATCCTCTGCCCGGCTCAGCCACCCCTTGGCAGCCGCAATATGGCGATGAATATTTTTGTCCTGCTTCATGGTATGCTCTCCTAAAACTTTAACTAATGAATACAATCCACTGGCAAGCCATCCTATGAACATACTATATAACGGCAAATTAACCTTTTTTATGATATTATCGCATATTTTCTCACATTCTCTCTGACAATCTGCCAGATTATTTCCATTGATGCATAAATCGTGAAAGCATCCCCCTCACCCGGCGCACGCCGCTCTTTTGCAGCCTGTAGATATGCGACGTGCTCACATGAAGCTGCTGTGCCACCTGCGCCGCCTCCTGACAGCCTACGTAGATGCGATTGAGCACCATGTATTCCTTTTCCGGCAGCCTGTCCATGGCGCTCTTGACGCGCCGAGAAGCCTCCTGCAGCTCGACCTGCTCCGGCACGGGCATGCCTGTGTCTGTCAAAAGCTCCAGCCCAAACTGCCTCTCCGAGCTGTCCGCTTCCAAGCAGGCAATGTCCGCCCTGCCTTCCTTTTTGAGGAAATTGTACATTCTGCCGCGGATGCGGTGCACCGCAAAAATGCTAAAGGCTACGCCCCTTGTGTAGTCATAGCCCTCAACAGCCTCGATCAGCCCAACAGTTCCTTCCTGAAGCACATCCATGATGTTATCCAGCTTCAAGAATGTCTCCGCCGTCTTAAATACCAATGGCTGGTAGGACTCAATCAGCTTGCTCCTCGCCTGCTGGCTGTCCTCTTCCTTATACTTTTTCCAAAGCTCCTGTTCCTCGGCATAGTCCAGCAGCCTTACCTTATTCAGTTCTGATATGTATCTATCTAGCTGCATGACCCTGCCTCCGCTTTCAGATTTTTATCGGCAAGGTCTAAAACGTAATCCTTGCCTCGATACCGGCATAATAATCATTATCCTGATTTCTCTTATACGTGAGATTTATCTTGTTGGACAGCTCATAATCTATGCCGTAGCTGAAATCATTCGTTGTCATACTCTGCGTATACTTTATCAATGCCTTGTCAGAAATATTTTTTCCCATTGTGATATTGTACACCTCATACGTATTCTTGTCACCATTTTTTTCTACCTCGCTGCCATTGCCGGCATCGCCAAGATTCTTCGTGCCATCGATGGTATCTCTTTCAATGGTCAGCACATCAAGGTTCAGCACGTTGCGCATGGCGGCCTCTACCTCGGAAAGAATGGTCATCTGCAAGCCAATATTCAGCATCGAGGTCAGCCTGCTGGCATCGCTCTTATCCTTGTTGAAATAGTCGCTCCTCAGCGTCAAAAGCTGAATAATATCCGCCTCTGCCATCTTCGGGTTGGACATCAGCTTGAAATGCATATTCGGCACTACGCCGTCCAAGGAAAGGAATACGCTGGTCTTGTTGATTTTTGTGCCAGCCTTCAGCACGACTTTCGGCATCAGGGTATCTGCCTGCCCGAAATTAATCGAGCCTTCGTATACCTTGAAGTTGGTCTTGAGGTAGCTGAGATTGCCCCTAGTGACATAAATCGACCCGGCTGTGTTGGGATGCACGGTCAAGCCGCCAAAGTACGCACCGCCTGCCAGTCGCAAATCTCCCAAAGTCGGACTCAAAAAGCGGACATTCTTGCCCAGCTCAACGCTGTAGTCCAGTGCTGCCAGCGGCATATCGTCAGATGATTCCGGCAGCTCGCTCGGCAGTGAGATCAGCACATTCTCCAAAAACAATCTGCCTGAAACCTTGGGGATTACCTGCTCCTTTTGGTCTGGCGGCGTAATCTTCATGCTCTCCACATTCAGCGTGGCATTGAAAGGCCCTTTGTAGACAGGGCTGTCAATATCCAGATTGTCAAACGAAGCCGTCAGATTATAGTTGTCCGGCATGTTGCCAGCTAGATGCGCCCTGCCAGCTATATCAAAGCTGCCTGCGCCCATCTGTCCATGACACCGCTCCAGGGTAAAATCATGCCCGGTAAAGAGCAGCTTCAAGTTCAAGTCCGTAACCGGCTTGACTACGTCCTTGATCTTGAAAGCCCCCTGCGAAACCGTCATGCTGCCAGTAATATAAGGATTTGCCAGTGTCCCCTGCAGCTTCATGCGCCCATCGGTAGGTCCCATCGCCCAGTCAATATATTTAGACAGCGTTGGCAAAAGGCTAAGGTCAGCATTGGCGAGGGAAATATTGACATCAAACTGATTTGCCGCATTTGGCACATTTTCCGTCAGCGCCGCCAAAGGCACTCTGCCCTGTGCTGTCAGCGAGTAGCTTTGTTCGCCGTATACCTTGGTCGCCGTAAACTCCTTTATATCTATGGCTCTGTCTGCAATGCGCAGCACGCCCTCTATATTGTCAACCAGCGTGCTTTCCACCTGCAGATTGCTGATAGAGAGCGGAATCTCTGCCCTTGGCGCATCATACGTGCCAGTCACATCGACAGCCGTATTCAGCTTGCCGCCCACAGGCGTCTTTACGCCTGCCGCCTCAGTCAAAGCGCCTATATCTACATTGCTTACAGCCGCCTTGACAGCCACCTCGCCGTCAAGGTCGATAACGCCGCTGGCACTGAATGTCCCCTCATCGCCCTCCTTGCCGCTAAAATCGTCAATGAAAATCTTCCGATTATCCAATGAGGCATCCAGGCTCACATCATCCAAAGGATAGCTGCCTAGCGCGCCATTGGTGACAAAGGCGCTGACCCTTGCCTCTGGAGCGTCGAGCGTACCGGCAAATACGCTGCTTCCCGTAATCGTGCCGTTGATGTCATTGTCTTTCAGTCCGGCAATAGCGACAAGATTGTGAATATCGCCCTTATCCACATCCAGCCGTCCCTTGAGGCGCTTGTTATCGATATTTACGCTGCCTGTAAACTTATAAAGCCCATCCTTTTGCTTAAAGGACAGGTTGTCCATAAATACATGGCGCTGTTCATAGCGCACAATGCCCTCGACATCGGTAATATCCTGTCCGTTGGCAGCCAAATCATCGGCAGAAAGCCGCCCCTCAAAAAGAGGATTGTCCAAATCGCCCGTCAGTTTGCCATCAAACTTGGCCTTGCCCTGCAGCGGAATCGGCAGGTTCTTGTTGTAGCGGCTGAGATTGATTTCATGTACCTTGGCAGCAAGGTCTATCTTGCCTGCCTTGTCGATAGTGCCATTGAAATCAACATCCAGCCAGGGAGTAAACACATGGAAATCCTGCAAAATCAAATCTCTATTCTTGATGTAATAGTCGCCGTCCATGCCGTTGACAAAGATGCCGTTGTAGCTGCCCTGATAAAAATGCACGTAGCCGACTACATTCGGGTCTTTCAGCGTGCCGGTAATGGTAATGACATTGTCCACGTTGCCTGTCAGCTTCTGATCCGGAGCGACCGCCTGCATAATATTCTCCATGCGCGCGCCCACCGTATCGATACGCATATTGATTCCCTTGTCACCAAAAAATCCCAGCATGCCCTTGGCATACCACTTGGTCTTTTCGCCATGCTCCATGACAAAATCGTCAATCTTTACACCGCGCAGGCTGCCCGCCGCAGAGCCATGAATCCGGTCATATGGCTGATGATAGATACTGCCGTCCCTGGCAGCGTACTTGGCACGGACTATCGGATTTGCTATATCGCCCTGCATCGTGCCCTTGATGTCCAAATATCCGGCAATAGGCACATCAGCGATAAAATTGTCCAAAAGGGAAAGATTCACCTCAGAGCCATAAAAGGCCACATCTACGTACTTCTCCGGCACAATGCTTCCTTCCACGCCAAATGAGCCTCCGCCCGGCATCAGCAGGCTGAGATAATCTATCGTAATCTTTTCGCCCTGCCTTGCAAATGAGCCTTTCAGCTCATCCACGGCAATTCCCTGATAAGACAGCTTCGCTCCCAGCAGCGTGCCATATACCTGCATTTGTTCGATATTGTGTCCATTGCCCGAAACAGACAAATCACCTGCAAGAGACCCTGACAAATCCGCAAAATCGGCTTCTATTTCCTGCGCAGAGGCTATGCCTGCAGCCTCACTGGCTGAGATATTTTTGAGGCTCACGCTACCCGTAAAGTCATAGCTTTTGGCATCAAAACTGCCGGAAGCATTAATAGTTCCGCCTGCAATCTGCGCCTCGGCATCCTTTACCAGCACCATGCTGTCGGCATATGCAACCTGCGCCTTGAGATTGTCAAAGCCTATGACTTGAACGCTTCCTCTTGGTATTTCCACCCTGGCAGCCACTTCAGGATTGTCGGCTGCGCCATTTATATGGGCACTAAACTTCACCGGCCCTTCGTATGGTATATCCTCGATAATGGTCGATGGCTCAAAGCCAGCAGACTGCACCTGCAAATCCAATTCCGGCTTGGCGCCATTGAGCAGGATTTTGCCATGCACCGAGGCACTTTGCCCCTTGGTTTCAGCGCTGGCAAAAATCTGTACCTTTTTTTCGTCAAAGACAGCGAGTGCCTTGATATTTTCGACCTCATGCGACTCCAAGACAGTGCATTTGCCACCCTCTAGCTCTGCCTGACCATGGTAAAACAGCTCCTGCCCCACGCGTTCGCCTGCTATCTGAATGGATTTTATTTGACCTGAAATATCCCTTACCGTATCTTCTGGTATAGTACCAGCAGGAACATATGGCAGATATTTTTCGACATCTGCATTCTCTATAGACATCTGAAAGGTCTGCCGTCCGCCAGCCTTGCCATCCTTCGCCATATCCGACGTATCAAGGGTGGCGGAAAGATTCGCCTTAGCGCCCTGATTGGCACATTCGGCTTTCAGGGAAATAGCAGGATAGGAAGCCATATCGACATAGCCATTGACATTTTCCAGCTCAATCGGCTGATTGTTGTAGCTGCTCTTGAGCATCGAATCCTTGATATTTATCTTGGCAGTAAATTTGCTGCTGCTTTCCTTGTCAGAGAGCAAATCCTCATAATTCCAGCTTCCATCCTCGCGCTGTACAATGCTGACATCCGCCCCGTCAATGTCTATTTCGCTGATGCCCTCGGTAGCAGAGTTCTTGAGCATGGCAAAAGGACTCAGCCTGATCAGTACCTTATCTGCATGCGCCAGCCTGTCCTCTCTTTTATCATATAAATCCAAATTCTCAATCTGCAGCTCATGCCAGGACAACACCTGCACCTTGCCCAAGCCTACCCTTGTTTCCAGCATCTCCGAGGCTATGCTGCCAGCCTGGGCAGCGGCGGCTTCCATAAAGCTCTGAGAAGATATATACGTATATAATCCGGCAACTATCAAGCAAATAGCCGTGATAACTGCACCGATAAGACCAGCAATTTTTTTCTTCCTTGTCATCTTCTCATCACCTTTCCACGCCCTGATAAATATAACTAGGTGCTCCTATCTTCATACCCATAAATTCTATGTGCTATTTGCCAAGTACGCAATCCAATCATAGTTCATTATAACATAAATACACATAGGAAATTTAAAATAAGATTAAAAATTCACCTCTTGCTATGTGAAGTAAATTTTTCTTTTTCGTCATCCAGCCTGCGGTCATGACGAAAAAACACTATGCATACACAAACTAAAGAGCATGGCATATAATATACCCTGCACAGGCAGGTATATCAGCCTCGCTTCTTAACCAAACGAAAACCGCCATAATTTGTCCGCAAAGGACGAATTATAGCGGTTTAAGCTAATTTAGCAGTGGAAGCTCTTCATAGTGCGAACGTGCCTAGAAGTACATGTACCATACAGGCTGAATCGAATAAATCCAAAGCTTTAGCCCCGTTAGTGCTATGGCAATACTCTCGAACACCCATACCACGCTCTTGGCGAATATTAGCACCCATTAGCATGGGGTCAATACGCTAGTTAGCAAGTTTTCGCTATTGCTTTCTCTGCTATCTTTATTTTTTACCAATTAATTAGCTGTGCCAATTTAACATGACCTCTATCTTTAAGTACATTTTGTATTTTATTTTTCACATGCAATACCAATAGAGAAATTATCGTGGCAATCAAAGTATATGTAACATAATAATTTTTATGTGCAAAGGCAAGCGGAATACCCATTCCATATACAAATAGTACGGACGCGAATTTGAAACCAAAATTATGCCACATAAGCACTGTCATTGATTGCACGCCTAAATAGGAAAATAATTTTGACAGCAATTTTATTTTTGCAAGAAAATTGCTAATCCATAAGACAAATAATGTACCTGATATGCCCCCAACAAAGTACATCCATATGTTATTATAATGTCTGCTGGCTGTATCTATGCTATCGAAAAAGAAATATCTAAATAATAAGATGGCTAACGCAGTCAATCCCGCAACAAAATTAATATTAATCCCTTTCATTTTTAACATATAGCCAAACCAAAAGAAAATTTGCACCACCATCGCAATATCAATACTCCAAGGAAGAGCATAGAATCTTCCGATTATTAAGCCTATAGATGAAATGCAAAAAATGGCAATTGTTTTCATTTTAATGTTCTTAAAATGCTCTAAAACAAGGAAAAATATTATCTCGCCTACAAATAAGCATGGCAGAAACCATAATGGGACATTGAAGGACATATAATGGTCTGCTGAAGTGCCATAAAAAATGCCTATAAATTCTTTTAGCGGCGGCAGGTTTAATTCCTTTTCCTCGCCAAAATGCCTGCCTAGGAAAAGCCAAAATGGATAAAAGAAACATACTACCGTCAAAAAATAGGGAATGATAAGGCGTTCCAGTCTGCTTCTAACAAAAGCATTAAATTTAGATTTCCATTTTTCAAAATTAAATAAATAACCAGAGATAATAAAAAACAGCGGCATATGAAAGCAGTATATAAAATTGACGATTTCCCTAGGAGCTTTGGTATGCCCTAGCACCACAAGTACAATTCCTATCCCTTTCGCTATATCTAGGCTAATATTTCTCCTGTCTGTCTGTCTGTCTGTCTGTCTGTCTGTCTGTCTGTCTGTCTGTCTGTCT
>SAMEA104315434__coassemble_99_pt1 | contig 116846 bp, 92 predicted proteins | sample SAMEA104315434__metabat2_high_PE_033 | metagenome-assembled genome bin SAMEA104315434 (sample SAMEA104315434) | gut metagenome | biome: Monkey gut; feature: monkey-associated habitat; material: faeces | place: China | collected 2013 | reverse complement strand
ACGTATCGTCCATCAGGCAAAACTGCTGAATAATCTCGTGGATTCTCTTGCGCCTGGCGACATCGTTTGGAGTCATATACTTCACCTGCCTTGTGATAATTATAACATTTGTATACGTAGATATCTATATTTTTATTATTTTTAATTCGCTATAGTAGCTTGGATAGCTTTATCGATTGCGTGATTTTTAGGACATTGGCAAGCTCTAGCAAGTGAGGCTTTGTGCCGATGCAGTGACAGAAAACAGCATCTCGAAGTTTTCGATTGGGCATAGATTTTCAACTTTCACAAAAATGAGATTGAGAAAATATGTTTCTATATAGAAATTATATCATCAATACGAGTTGAAAAACAAGAAAATGTTTACAGCATAATGTGTTAGAAAAGCGCATTAGCTGCACAGGAGGATGTAGTATGAATTTGTACAATATGGATTTGAAAAGATATGCAGGACATATAAGCATGAATCAAAAAATGTTTTTATATGGATTTAGAAAATACAATGATAGTTTCGGGGGGGGCAAAAGAATATTATGCAAACTGATGATGCTGCCTTTTAGAATCATTAACGGAATAGAGATTGCCGCTGATACAGTCATTGGCGGAGGATTATATTTAGGACATCCATATGGTATAACCATTAATCCTAAAGCAGTAATAGGGAAAAACTGCAATATACATAAAGGTGTCACCATAGGTCAAGAAAATAGAGGAGAAAGAAAGGGGGTGCCTGTTATTGGAAATTGTGTGTGGATAGGTGTAAATGCAACTATTGTAGGGCATATTCAGATTGGTGATGATGTACTGATAGCTCCCAACAGTTATGTCAATCGGGATGTACCATCACATTCGGTAGTATTTGGCAATCCATGTATCATTAAGCACGTAGATTATGCTACAGAAGGTTATATTAATAATTTTTAATTAAATATTATGTTTACAGAGGAGGATGAGGCGATTATAATGCTCAACAGAACAGAACAGAACAGAACAGAACTTACGCTTCTGTGGATTTATGTAAATTTTTTATGGCTGTGGTGGTTGTAGCGATACATGTACATCCTTTTGAAGGATATGAGCAATCAATCGGTGTAGATATGTATGATTTTGTGTGCGCTGTAGCAGTGCCTTTCTTCTTCCTGTGTACTGGATATTTTTTGGCAAGAGGTATGAGCAATCGTGATGATGTATCTGCATTGAAATTGATAAAAAAATATCTGAAAAAGACTTTGTGGTTATATATAGCATGGTCGATTGCTTATGTGCCATTGGCGTTGCTGGAATATTTTACTAACACAGCTCTGTGGTGGCGTGATTTGGCATCGTATATGCGTAATTTAGTGGTTACAGGAGAGCATTATAATTCTTGGATATTATGGTATTTGCTATCAGCCTCATACGGCTTGGTCTATGCATACATGTGCGTGAAGCATAATTTGCGTATAAGCAGAATGGTGGCGGTGGGCTTTCTCTTATATTTATTGGGAGCAGTTATTACAGATTTTTGTCAATACAATGGGGGACTGCCTGATGTGCTGCAGCTTGTACATAAAGGACTACGCTATTGCATCAGCGGGCGTATATTTACGAGTTTTTTCTTTATACCTATGGGGATGCTGATATATAAAACGGATTTGGCTAAATGGCATGGCTGCTTATGTATGGCATTAGGATTTGTGCTATGGCTGTTGGGGGTAAAAGATATTTCTGTGCTTAAAAATGCAATTATTGCTCTTAGCTCTGCAGGTCTGTTTGTAGCCGTTCTAAATATATGCCTCGTAGATAGACCTATTTATAGTAATTTGCGTATTAGCAGCATGGCTGTATATTTTGTTCATTTGTGGGTTTGGACTGTGGTGTATGGAATAACTTATCAGCAGAAAACATACGGGATGGAGATGTTTTTGCTAACGCTTTGTGCTTCTTGGCTGATTTCTTACGGCTATATTTGCTATAGAAAACAAAAAAGCCGCAGGCAGACTACGGCTTGAAGTATTAGGAAATATTGTTCACAGCATAACTGCCTTTTGAAATGATTCTACAGGCATATTTGCCTTTTCGGCAGCTTTGCTTAAAGAAAGCGTGCCATCAAGCACCAATTCTTTTAGCGTAGACAGCTTGCCCTGAATTTTGCCGATGTCAATACCGATGGCTCTACCACGTTCCTCGCCAGTTTCGAGCAGAGCTTTACGCTCTTCCTGTTCGTTCCATTCAAAACCAAACATATCAATTACCTCTCTTTCGTTGTTTTTTAGATATTCGCTCATGATATTGTTTTCTAGGCAATAGTCTATAGCAGCCTTGATAGCTTCGTCAATACTGAGACCTTCGTTTTTGAATTGCTTATATTTATTGGAAAAAATGCTGTAGTCATGCAGCGGCTCGCAAAGGCTCTTTATCTTAGTGCTTTTGTTATTCGCTAGATTATACACATTGACTGTCAATTCCAGTTGGTCAGATGGTGCAAGAAAGGCATCGCTGAGTCTAAGTATTTCATGGTCGAATGAGCTATCCTCGCCATCATAAAACACATAAAATTCAGGAGCAGGCAGCTTGATAAGTTTTTTTCCATAGATTTTTCGTTGCTGGGATTGAGTCTGCATACGATAGATTTCATCGACGTAGCTCAAAAATCTCAGTGGCATATTGGGATTGATGGTAGTCTGATGCTCAATGAGCACGACAATCATATTGTCCAAAATGAATGAAATGTCATTTTTGAGATTGCTGTAAAAGCTGCCTTCCAATGTGTTGATGTTCACCTTGCTGGTATCGGTGTATTGCGTGCCTTTTAGGGCATTGGCAAGCTCTAAAAGATGAGGTGCTGTGCCGATGTAGCGACAGAAAACAGTATCTCGAATCTTGCGGTTTGTCATAGCTTTCCACCTTTCATAGAATGAGATTAGGAAAATATGTTTCTATATAGAATTATATCACAAGTACGAGTTGGAAAACAAGAAAATGTTTCCAGCATGGTTATTGCCATAGATGATTTTTGTTATACATAGCAGGGGGATTTTTATGTTAAGGAAAAATGTTGATTTGCATGGGAAATGTGTCTTAGTGACGGGTGCAGCCGGCTTTATCGGGGCAAATCTGGTGCAGGAGCTTGTGGATAGCGCAGATGAGATGACACTGGTAGGGCTGGACAGCATGAATGATTATTATGATGTCAATTTGAAAAAATACCGGCTGGAACAGATTGAGGCGAAGCTGTCTGGGAAAAAGGGCTGCAGTTGGAGATTTATCAAAGGCAATATCGCAGACAAGCAGCTTGTAGATGAGGTTTTTGCGCATTACGCTCCAGAGGTGGTTGTGAATCTGGCGGCACAGGCCGGCGTTCGTTATTCCATTACCAATCCTGATGCATATATGGAGTCAAATATGGTTGGTTTCTATAACATACTGGAAGCGTGTCGGCACTCCTATGACAATGCTGCCAAGGGCGTGGAGCATCTTGTATATGCTTCATCTTCCTCAGTGTATGGCTCTAACAAAAAGATTCCCTATTCGGTTGAGGACAAGGTGGACAACCCTGTATCGCTCTATGCGGCGACCAAGAAGAGCAATGAGCTGATGGCGCATGCCTATAGCAAGCTGTACAATATACCGTCTACCGGTTTGCGTTTCTTTACTGTATATGGTCCTGCCGGTCGTCCTGATATGGCGTATTTTGGCTTTACCAACAAGCTGTTGGCAGGAAAGGATATCGAGATTTTTAATTATGGCAACTGCCAAAGGGATTTTACCTATGTTGATGATATTGTCCGCGGCATAAAATTGGTCATGGAGCACGCACCTGAAAGGGCAAATGGAGCTGACGGACTGCCTCTGCCGCCTTATGCTGTCTACAATATAGGGAACAATCATCCAGAAAATCTGTTGGAATTTGTGGATATATTGCAGGCGGAGCTGCTTGCGGCAGGGGTGCTGCCGAAAGATTATGATTTTGCGGCACACAAGAAGCTGGTGGCTATGCAGCCGGGCGATGTCCCCGTTACCTATGCTGATACCAGTGCGCTTGAGAGGGACTTCGGCTTCAAGCCGTCTACGTCCTTGCAGGATGGCTTGCGAAAATTTGCCCAGTGGTACAAGAAATTTTATTGCGAAAATGAGGAGAACAAAAATGAATAAGAAAATTGCCATAGCCGGTACGGGATATGTCGGACTGAGTCTGGCAACCCTGCTGGCACAGCATAATCAGGTGACGGCTGTAGACATCGTGCCAGAGAAGGTCGAGCTGATAAATAACAAGAAATCGCCTATTCAGGATGATTACATCGAGAAATATCTGGCGGAAAAGGATTTGGCTTTGACTGCCACCCTGGATGGAGATGCGGCATATAGGGATGCGGAGTTTGTGATTGTAGCGGCGCCGACCAATTATGACAGCAAGAAGAATTTCTTTGATACCTCCGCGGTGGAGTCTGTGATTCAGCAGGTTATGGCTGTGAACAGGGATGCGGTTATTGTCATCAAGTCCACCATTCCTGTAGGCTTTACGAAGATGATTCGCCAGAAGACAGGCAATAGGAGGATTATTTTTAGTCCGGAATTTTTGCGTGAGAGCAAGGCTTTGTACGACAATCTTTATCCTTCGCGCATCATCGTGGGTACAGACAAGGATGATGCCGAGCTGACGGCAAGGGCGGAGGAGTTTGCCAGCCTGCTGCAGGAGGCGGCGCTAAAGGAAGATATTGCTACCTTGATTACCGGTCTGACTGAGGCAGAGGCAGTGAAGCTGTTTTCCAATACCTATCTTGCCCTGCGCGTGGCGTATTTCAACGAGCTGGATACATATGGCGAGCTGAAGGGGCTGAACACGGCAGAGATTATCCGCGGCGTATGCCTTGACCCGCGTATCGGCACGCATTACAACAATCCGTCCTTTGGCTATGGCGGCTATTGCCTGCCAAAGGACACCAAGCAGCTTTTGGCAAACTATGCCGATGTGCCGCAGAACATGATTTCTGCCATTGTGGAGTCAAACCGCACACGCAAGGACTTTGTTGCCGACCGTGTTTTGGAGCTGGCTGGCGGGTACGGGGCAAACAGCCAGTATGACGCTAGAAAGGAGAATAACGCCGTGGTGGGCGTGTACAGGCTGACCATGAAATCCCACTCGGATAACTTCCGGCAAAGCGCCATTCAGGGGATTATGAAGCGCATCAAGGCCAAGGGGGCGCAGGTGGTTATCTATGAGCCGACCTTGCAGGGCGGGACTACCTTCTTTGGCAGCAGGGTGGTAAATGATTTGGCTGAGTTCAAATCTCAAGCGCAGGTTATTATTGCCAACCGCTATGATGCATGCCTCAAGGATGTAGCCGACAAGGTATATACAAGGGATTTGTTCGGCAGGGATTGACAGGCTCGGTATATGGCAATGTATGGCTGAGATGATGCATAGGGAGAATATAGGCAGGTGAAATCATGAACAGGTTCAGGGAGCTTCGGTTGCAGCATGGCTATTCCCAGCGACAGCTCAAGGATATATACAACAAGAAATATAATAGGACGTATTCTGCAGGAGCGATTTCCCTTATCGAAAGTGGCAAAAGGATGCCTGAGCTTGGGGCGCTGCTGGATTTTGCCGATTTTTACGGCGTGAGCCTGGACTATCTTCTTGGCAGGGACTTGCAGGATGTGGCGGTCGGAGATGACGGTGGCAGCGCTGTCAAGGACTACAAGAGAGGGCGCAAATGGCATCTTGCCGAGCATCTGCGAGAGCTGGCGGCAGGCATTTCGTGGCGGTGTAGGGAGAATAAAGAGGCAGAGGATAATCTCTCTGAAAAGGATAAAAAATCGCATCGCGTGACTGAGTATGATGAGAATATGAATATGCTGAAGTCCCTTTTGGAGCAGGCCGTTATCCTGGCAAGGCGGGTAGAGAAAAATACAAATTCTTGGTATAGGTATTGAATTTATAGAGAAAAATAATGATTTCCTGAATAGCTGGGCGAGTTGTCTGGCTGTTCAGGATTTTTTTGTTAATGTCAAATTCCATTTTGCAGTGTCAAACTCTCAATACTGTGTTATAATAGCTCTGAGTAAAAGATGATGATTTAGGTCATTAAAATTTATATGGGAGGCGCATTATGAAGGGAATAGTGCTGGCAGGTGGTTCGGGTACGAGGCTGTATCCGCTGACAACGGTGACATCCAAGCAGCTTTTGCCTGTGTATGACAAGCCGATGATTTATTATCCTCTGTCTGTGTTGATGAATGCGGGCATCAGGGATATTCTGATTATCTCTACACCGGCAGATACGCCGCGGTTTGAGGCTCTCTTGAAGGATGGCAGCCAGTTCGGGCTGAATCTCAGCTATGCCGTGCAGCCATCTCCGGATGGCTTGGCGCAGGCGTTTGTCCTTGGTGCAGACTTTATCGGCGATGATACGGTTGCCATGGTGCTCGGAGATAATATTTTTGCCGGACAGGGACTAAATGACAGGCTAAAAAGGGCTGTTGACCTAGCGGAAGCAGGCAGGGGTGCTACGGTTTTTGGCTATTATGTGGATGACCCGGAGCGTTTCGGTATCGTGGAGTTTGACAAGAAAGGGCATGCCATCAGCATCGAGGAGAAGCCTGAAAAGCCAAAGAGCAACTACTGCGTGACAGGCTTGTATTTTTATGACAATCAGGTGGTGGAGCTTGCCAAGACGCTAAAGCCATCGGCTCGCGGCGAGCTGGAAATCACGGATTTGAACAGGCTTTATCTGAAAGCCGGGCGGCTGAATGTCGAGCTTTTGGGACAGGGCTTTACGTGGCTGGACACTGGTACGCATGAGAGCCTGGCGGAGGCGACCAATTTTGTTAAGACGGTGGAAACGCATCAGCACCGCAAGATTGCCTGCCTGGAGGAGATAGCCTACCTCAATGGCTGGATTACCAAGGAGCAGGTTATGGCGACCTATGAGGTCTTGAAGAAGAACCAGTACGGACGCTATCTCTTGGACGTATTGGAGGGCAAGTTTATCGATATTCTGCCCTGAAAATGTGTGTGATAAATATTTACTTTTAGGAGAATATATATGACGATTATTGTAACTGGCGGTGCTGGGTTTATTGGCAGCAATTTTGTCTTTCATATGCTGAAGGCACGCCCTGATTACCGCATTGTGTGTTTGGACAAGCTGACATATGCAGGCAATCTTTCAACGCTGGAGTCGGTACTGGGGCAGGAAAATTTCCGTTTTGTCAAAGCAGATATCTGTGACAGGCAGGCCGTGGACGAGCTGTTTCAGGAGGAAAAGCCTGATATGGTGGTGAATTTTGCCGCCGAGTCCCATGTGGACAGGTCGATTGAAAATCCAGGCATTTTTTTGGAGACCAATATCATGGGAACGGCAGTCTTGATGGATGCCTGCCGCAAGTACGGCATCCAGCGCTATCATCAGGTTTCGACCGATGAGGTGTACGGTGATTTGCCGCTGGACAGGCCGGATTTGTTCTTTACGGAGGAAACGCCTCTGCATACCAGCAGTCCGTATTCCAGCTCCAAGGCTGGCGCTGACCTTCTAGTCATGGCGTATTATCGCACATATGGACTGCCGGTAACGATTAGCCGCTGCAGCAACAACTACGGACCGTACCACTTCCCCGAGAAGCTGATTCCGCTGATGATTGCCAATGCCTTGGCAGATAAGCCGTTGCCTGTCTACGGCAACGGAGAGAATGTCCGTGACTGGCTCTATGTCGAGGATCATTGCCGTGCTATAGACTTGATTATTCACAAGGGCAAGGTCGGTGAAGTTTACAATGTTGGTGGTCACAATGAAAAGCGCAATATAGATATCGTTAGGATTATCTGTCGTGAGCTGGGCAAGCCAGAAAGCCTGATTGTGCATGTGGAGGATAGAAAGGGGCATGACCGCCGCTATGCTATCGACCCTGCCAAGATTCACAGGGAGCTGGGCTGGCTGCCAGAAACCAAATTTGAAGATGGCATCAAGAAAACAATCAAGTGGTATCTTGAGCACAAAAAATGGTGGCAGGACATTATCAGCGGCGATTATCAGGAATATTATGCCAAGATGTATGGCAGCAAGGCGAGGTAAGCGAAAATTGGGAAAGATAAAAGTAACCAAAGCCCCCATTGAGGGACTTTATGTGATCGAGCCTACGGTATTTGGCGATAGCAGGGGCTATTTTGTGGAAACCTACAATCAGCAGGATATGCATGAGGCAGGTTTGGACATGGTTTTTGTGCAGGACAATCAGAGTATGAGCACCAAGGGCGTGCTGCGCGGCTTGCATTTTCAGAAGGAGCATCCGCAGGGCAAGCTGGTGCGCGTGATACAGGGCACTGTATTTGATGTAGCAGTGGATTTGCGTCCTGGCTCTGCGACCTATGGCAAGTGGTTCGGCGTGGAGCTTTCCGCAGAAAATAAGAAGCAGTTTTATATTTCTGAGGGCTTTGCCCACGGCTTTTTGGTGCTCAGCGACAAGGCGGAATTTTGTTACAAGGTGACAGATTTTTATCACCCTGGCGACGAGGGGGGACTGGCGTGGAATGACCCTGAGATCGGCATCGAGTGGCCAAGGCTTTCGGGCAGCTATCAGGGCAATGCGGATTCTGACGGCTATCTAGTGGATGGCGTGCCTTTGAATCTTTCGGATAAGGATAAAAAGTGGGGCACTCTGAAGGAGCTGGCAAAATGAAGGTCTTTGTAACAGGCGCCAATGGACAGCTTGGACATGATGTAATCAATGAGCTGGCAGCTCGAGGGCATGAAGCTGTCGCCTCTGGCAGTGGAGATGCATATACTGGCGTTCAGGATGGCACTTTTGTTTGTACTGCTCCGTATTATCAGATGGATATTCGCAACAGGGTAGAGGTGCGGCAGGTGCTTTTGTCCGTTCAGCCAGATGCGGTGATTCATTGTGCCGCCTGGACCAATGTAGACGGCGCAGAGGATGCAGAGAACAAGACGCAGGCATTGGCAGTCAATGGCGAGGGCACTGCCAACGTGGTGGATGCCTGTAATTATCTTGGCTGCAAGATGATGTATATTTCCACGGACTATGTCTTTAACGGACAGGGGACAGAGCCTTGGCAGGCAGATTGCTGTGACTATGACCCGATGAATGTCTATGGGTTTGGCAAGCTGATGGGCGAGCTGGTGGTCAAGGAATGTCTCAAAAAATTCTTCGTGGTGAGAATCTCATGGGTGTTTGGCAGAAATGGCGGCAATTTTATTGATACCATGCTGCGCGTGGGCAAAACGCATCCGCAGATCAGGGTGGTAAACGACCAAATCGGTAGGCCGACCTACACGCTGGATCTGTCAAGGCTATTAGTGGACATGATTGAAACGGAGAAATACGGCTGCTACAATGCCACCAATGAGGGCGAAAATATCAGTTGGTATGATTTTGCCAAGGAGATATTCCGTCAGGCAGATATGCCGGTGGAAGTGCTGCCTGTGACGACCGAGGAGTACGGCGTGAGCAAGGCCGCACGTCCTGCCAATAGCCGCCTTGATACGTCCAAGTTGTCTGAGCAGGGTTTTGTGCCGCTGCCTGACTGGCAGGATGCCCTCAGGCGCTACCTAAAGGATATAGAGAATAATAAATAAAAAAATATAAAATGCATGAGCAATATTCAGAATATATTTTCACAGAGAAAGGAATGAAGTGAATTTATGAAAGGCAAGTTGTATGGTATTGGTGTAGGCCCTGGAGATCCCGAGCTTTTGACGGTCAAGGCAATAAACGCTATCAAGAAGCTGGACGTGATTATTGCGCCCAAGACGGAAAAAAAGGAAGGCTCTGTGGCTTTGAATATTGCTAAGGAGCACATTCGCCCGGAGACGGAGATTGTCTATCAGGTATTTCCTATGACTGTCGGCTTTGCGGCTGATGATACGGCATGGCAGAAGAACAAGGCTGAGATTTTGGCTCTCTTGGAACAGGGTAAGAATGTAGGCTTTTTGACCATTGGCGACCCTATGTTTTACAGCACGTACATCTATGTATTCCGCCTTTTGCAAAAGGAGAATGTAGAGATTGAAACCATTCCTGGCATACCGGCGTTCTGTGCTATTGGCAGTGCGACCAATACGCCAATCGTGGAGGGAGATGCCATTCTCAGCATCATTCCTGCCAATATGCCGGAGGACAGGGTAAAGGCTGCGCTAAAGACCTGTGATAATGCAGTCCTCATGAAGGTGTACAAAAATTCTGATGCCGTGATAGACATGCTCTCTGCCGAAGGACTCGCCAAGCAGGCTGTGCTCGCCAGCCGCTGCGGTCTCGATGATGAGCTGATTATCCGTGACGTCAGCCAGGAAAAGGGCAGAAAGCTGAACTATCTTTCTACGATTCTGACAAGAAAGGATAAATAAGCATGTATTGATTTGCTTGCTGATTGAGTATAGTTTATTGTTAAATTATTTTATGAGTCATGATTTTGTTAAACAAAGTCGTGGCTCTCTTTTTTTTGATACGATTTTCTGATATAATGTTTCGGTTAGATAGAAATAGTTTGCGCAGGCTTTAGCGTCTGTGGTATTTGCATAACGGAGGTTTTATCGTGGTTGAGCTTTTGGCACCGGCTGGCAGCCGGGAAGCGTTGGCAGCGGCAGTGGAGAGCGGTGCCAATGCCGTGTATTTGGCAGGCAATATATTTGGCGCTCGTGCCTATGCAGATAATTTTGATGAGGATGGCCTGAGAGAGGCAATTCATTTTGCCCATATGCGCAATGTGCATGTCCATGTGACTGTCAACACCATTGTAGATGATAATGAGCTGCCTGATCTAAAAAAATATCTCCGCTTTCTCTATGAGGCTGGGGCGGATGCTGTGCTGGTACAGGATTTGGGGGCAGCGCGCATCGTCCGTGAGGTCGTGCCAGAGCTGCCTATGCACGCCAGCACGCAGATGACGGTGCACAATTTGGACGGCGTGCGAGCGATGGAGGCGCTTGGTTTTACCAGGGTGGTGCTCTCAAGGGAATTGAGCTTGGAGGCGATCAGGCACATCTGCCGTGAAGCCAAGGCGGAAATCGAGGTGTTCGTGCATGGCGCACTGTGCGTCTGCTATTCGGGACAATGCCTGATGAGCAGCATGATTGGCGGTCGCAGCGGCAACCGCGGGCGTTGTGCCCAGCCTTGCAGGCTGCCTTACGCCTTGGTCGATGAAGATGATACGGATTTGCTGTCAGGCAGTGCAGGGCAATACCTGCTTAGTCCAAGAGATTTGAAAACTATTGACCTTTTGCCGGAGCTACTGGAAGCAGGCGTTACCTCTTTGAAGATAGAGGGGCGCATGAAGCGTCCTGAATATGTGGCTACGGCTGTAGGCTGCTACCGCAGGGCTGTGGATAGCTGGCTAAAGGGCGATTTCAAGATAAGGTCTGAGGACAATCAAGCACTGGCGCAAATATTCAACCGAGACTTTACCACGGCATATTTGGAAAAAAAGCAGGGGCGCAATATGATGAGCGACAAGCGTCCAAACAATAGAGGCTTGATGCTGGGCAGAGTCATAGGTTATGACGCTACAAGCGGCATGGTATCGATGAAGCTGGGGAATGAGTTGTCTGTCGGCGATCAGGTGGATTTTTGGGTCAAGGTTGGCGGCAGGGTAACAGCCACTGTTCAGGAGCTGTATCTGGTCAAGGCGCAAAACGGCAAAAATGAAAGAACTGGCAAGGGAAAAAAGCCAAATGACAGAATGGCTGTAAATAAAAAAATGCCAACGGCGAAGCTGAATCTGCAAAATCTGATACCTGTGCAGCAGGGAGCTGTCGGCATGACAGTGGCTTTCGCCGTTGACGGCAAGGTGTTTGCCGGAGACAGGGCATTCAAGGTGCTGGACAGCAGGCTGATGGAAACAGCCAAGGCCATGTATGCTTCTGGCGCACCGGTTCGCAGATATAATATCAAGGCTCATGTCCGTGCGGCAGTGGGCGAGCCGTTGGTTATCCAAATGGAAGATGAAGCCGGGCATATTGCCGTATCGGCAACGGAATTTATCGGCGAGCCAGCTATGAAGCGTCCTTTGAGCAGGGAGACTGTAGAAAAACAGCTCAATCGCCTAGGTAGCAGCATTTTTCAGTTACAGGAGCTGTCGGTCGATATAGTTGGCGAAGTGATGATTCCTGTCAGTGAAATCAATGAGGCCAGACGCAAGGCCGTAGAGGATTTGGAAAATCAGCGTCTGGCAGATTTTCACCAGCAGGCAGGCGAATTTTCCCGTCAGGCAGCCAAGAATATTCGTCAAGGCATTGCCAATATCAGGCAGGATGTGCTTTGCCGTCAGGAGAAGGTAGAAGCTAGGGAGATTGTCGCCACTGCCAGCAAGGGGGGCTACATTACGGTTGTTGCGGATAGCCTGCCTCGTACTAGGGCAGCCTTGGAAAACGGCGCTAAAAGGATTGTCTTTGGCGGTGAAAGCTACAGCCATGAGAATATTACCTTGGATATGTGCTGTCAGGCAGCAGATTTGGCACATGAATATGGCGCAGCTATTGTGCTGAATACGCCAAGAATTATTCGAGATGGCGAGCTGGATAAATTCCATAAGTGGCTGGAGGCTGTGGATAAATATGCTGTGGATGCAATCAGCGTGCACAATATCGGTACGCTGCACGCAGTACGTGAGCTAACCAGCGTGCCTATCGAGGCAGACTATTCACTGATTAGCTACAATGTCGAAGCATTGCGCCATTTGCAGGAGCTGGGCGTGAGCAGGGCGGTCTTGTCGCCAGAGCTTAATATGTCACAGCTTGAGAAGCTGGGCAAGGAAAGTCCTTTGCCGCTAGAGTGCATTGTGGATGCCAATTTGGAGCTGATGGTATCTGAGTATTGCTGTACGGGCAGCTTTTTGGGCGGACTGGATACGGGGCATTGCAGTGCGCCATGCGTGACGCTGAAGAAGAAATTTTATCTTAAGGATCGAAAAAATATCCGCTTCCCATTGGTTATGGACCAATATTGCCATATGCACCTTCTTAATGCCAACCGACTCAGCATGCTGCCACATGCCATGAAGTTCCGCACCATGAGCATAGCAGGGCTGAGGATTGACGGCAGGTATTTGGAAGCTGGCAGGCTGGGGCAAGTTGTACAAAACTACAGTACGTATATGGTTCGCCGCAAAGAAGTTAGCGAGGACGAAAGACCTGAAGTAGAGAAGCTGGAGGGCAGGAACATTACAAGAGGACATTATTTCCGAGGCGTTTTGTGATGTGCCATAAGCTATTCCAAAATTTTTACGCAGCACGAAACTGTGCCGCATAGCAGGTTTGAGCATAAACGGTTAAATACATAGGAGAAATACATTGAAACAGGAATCCTTCAAGGTTTTAGAATATAAGAGAATATTATCCCGCTTGGCAGAAAAGGCAGGCACGAGGCTTGGCAAGGAGCTGGCGCTGGGACTCTTGCCGGTTAGCGATGTGGAAGATGTGAAGGAGAGGCTGCGTCAGACTGCCGAGGCAGTATATATTTCCTCGACAGCGCATCCGCCACTTGGCGGCATCAAGGATATTCGGGAGAGCATCAAGAAAATCGGTCTTGGAGCAGTGCTTGATCCGGGCGAGCTTTTGGATATACTTACCACTATGTACGCCATGCGTGAAATCAAGCGCTTCTTCAAGGAGCTGGAAATGGAAGCGCCGATTCTCAAGAATTGGGCGCGAAATTTGGAGATATTAGGACAGCTTGAGCGCAATTTGGAACATATTGTGGATGAGCATGGCAATCTTCGGGATGATGCCAGCGTGGAGCTGAGGCGGATTCGCCGTGAAATCAAGGCGAGTCAGGCAAAAATCAAGGACCATTTGTCAGGTCTTTTGCACAACAACGAATATCAGAAATACTTTCAGGAAACGATTGTTACTATGCGCGGCGATCGCTATGTACTGCCCGTCAAGCAGGAATATCGGCAGAATTTCCCCGGCATAGTGCATGACCAGTCTGCTACCGGCTCGACCTTGTTTATAGAGCCGATGGCGGTGGTGAATCTGAATAATGACATCAAGCAGCTTGCTGCCGCCGAACGGCACGAGGTGGAGAGAATCCTGAGAGAGGCTTCGCAGCAGATTCGCAAAAACGATGTGCAGCTCATGGACAACTGCGAAATCATGGCACAGATTGATTTTGCCTTTGCCAAGGCTGCCCTTGCCTATGAAATGAAGGCAACCGAGCCGATTATCAGCGCGGATAGGGTGACTAGGCTGCTATCTGCCAGACATCCTCTTTTGCCAGCGGACAAGGTAGTGCCTATCGATATAACTCTAGGCGAAAAATTCAGCATGCTACTGGTGACAGGTCCGAATACTGGCGGCAAGACCGTTACCATGAAGACGCTGGGACTGCTGGTGCTGATGTGTCAGGCAGGTCTTTTCCTGCCAGCAGAATCAGGCTCGCAGATGGCTGTTTACAATAATGTTTATGCGGATATTGGCGATGAACAGAGCATTGAGCAGAGCCTTAGTACATTTTCCGCGCATATGACGCATTTGGTGTCTATTTTGGAGCAGGTGGAATCGGATGATTTGCTGCTCCTAGATGAGCTGGGCGCTGGCACTGACCCAGAGGAGGGGGCGGCACTGGCGATGGCTATTTTGGAAATGCTTCTGACTATCAAGGCATCAGTTGTGGCGACGACGCATTATTCAGAGCTAAAGACTTTTGCCTTTGGTAGAGACGGTATCGAAAACGCCTGTGTGGAATTTGATGTGGCAACCCTGCGGCCTACTTATCGCCTTTTGATAGGCATCCCAGGAGCCAGCAATGCCTTTGCGATCAGTCGCAGGCTGGGACTAAGCGAGTCCTTGATTATCAGGGCAAAGCAGTTGATACAGGCTGACCATGCGCAGTTTGAACAGGTTATCAACCAATTGGAAAAAGAAAAGATGCTTTATGAGCAGATGAATACGGATATTGAGGCTAGGCTGCGCCGGGCAGAGCAGATGGAAGCCAGGGCAGAGGCGATGCGGATAGAGCTGAATCAGAAAAAGGCGGATATTATCCGCAAGGCAAAGGACGAGGGCGCTGTTTTGGTGCGCCGTATGCGCCGAGAATCTGAAGAGGTAATAAAGGCTCTGAAGGAGCAGTTCAATGATCAGGGGATTCAGAAGCGTCAGGCGGCGATTCAGGAGGCAAGAGCCAGAATAGATGAAGCGTCAGGCAAGGTGCAGCAGGGAATTGTCTCTGTAAAGGCTTATAGGAAGCCTGTAGATATAAAGGATTTGGCAGCGGGCGATATTGTCTACGTGACAAAGCTCGACCAAAAGGGAACGGTGCTTTCTGTCAAGGGCAAGGAGCTGGAGGTTCAGCTTGGCAGCATGAAGATAAACGTCAAAGCCAAGGAATGTAAATTTGTGGAAAAGGCTGCCAGGGAGAAAAAGTCACAGCCGAGTGCCAAGGCCGGAAAATCCGGCAGCCGTGGCAATAGCTTTATGGGCAAGACACAGCAGGCTCACAGGGATATTGATATTCGCGGCATGATGGTCGATGAGGCAGAGGTGGCTTTGGATAGATTTATTGATGATTCTGTCATGGCAGGGCTGAGCCAGGTGCTGATTATACATGGCAAGGGCACAGGCGCACTGCGCAAGGGCGTGCACAGCTACTTAAAGCGTCATTGCAATGTGGCTTCCTTCAATTTTGCTGATATGAGCGAGGGCGGTACAGGTGCAACCTTGGTGGAGCTGCAATAATTGTCTACCCAAGACAGTATTTTTGTGGTAGAATGTATTCTGTATTTGTGTGAGTAAATAGATATCGCTCTGACTAAGGAGGCATCACATGGAAAAGCGTACAGGAGCCGCCAAGAGAACGAGGCAGGCTCATAAACCGCCAAAGCAAGGCAGCGGTCTTAGGATTCTGGCTGTTTTGGGCGTTGTTTTGGCAGTGATGATAGCAGGCGTTGGCTGTGGATTTCTTACAGCGACCCTGAATACCAAGCAGGATTTGGAGGATGTAAGGCCGGCGGCTTCCTCGCATATTTATGATATTAATGGCAACGAGCTGGCAAATGTTCACGCAGAACAAAACAGAGTGCCGGTAAAAATCGACAAGATCCCTGAGCATTTAAAGGATGCCTTTATTGCCGTGGAGGATGTGCGGTTTTATGACCACGCCGGCGTAGACCCCAAGGGAATTGTCCGTGCAGTGTGGGCAAATATCACCAACAAGGGTGTTTCGGAGGGCGGCTCGACCATTACGCAGCAGCTCGCCAAGAATGCGTACCTGACTCAGGACAGAACCTTGAAGCGCAAGGTGCAGGAGGTTTTTCTTGCCCTGCAGCTCGAGCGTAAGTATACCAAGAATGAGATTTTGGAGCTATACCTGAATCAGATTTACTTCGGACAGGGCGCATACGGCGTTCAGGCAGCAGCCCAGACGTACTTTGGCAAAAATGTCGAGGATTTAGATTTGAACGAATGTGCTATGCTGGCAGGAATACCCAAAAGTCCAAACTACTTTTCGCCTTTGAACAATCTGCAGGCGGCGCAGGAGCGCAAGGGCGTAGTCTTGGATCAGATGGCTAAATACGGCTATATCAGCAGCTCCACGGCAAGCAAGACCAAGGCGGAAAATCTTAATCTGGTCAAGCCGCAGGCTCATGCCGACAATCATTTCGCTTCGTACTTCATAGATTATGTAATCCAGCAGATGATTGAGAAGTATGGCGCTGATGCCGTGTATCAGGAAGGCTTGAAGATTTATACCACCTTGGACAAGGATATGCAGCAGGCAGCCGAGGCAGCCATGCAGAATCTGCCGAATTATTCCACTGACGGCAGTGGCAACAAGCAGCCACAGGGAGCATTGGTGGCTATTGAGCCTGCCACGGGCTATATCAAAGCCATGGTAGGCGGCCGCGGCACGGATCAGTTCAACCGTGCGACTATGGCAGAAAGACAGCCAGGCTCGGCATTTAAGCCGTTTGTCTTTGCGGCTGCCCTGGAAAACGGACTTACGCCGTCTTCTACGGTCGAGGATAAGCCAATCAACATCAATGGCTGGCAGCCTCAGAATTACAGCCGCAATTTCAGCGGCACTGTCACCATGCGCTATGTGGCAGAAAATTCCCTGAATGTACCTACTGTGCGTATTGCGCAGGAGGTAGGCATGGAGAAGATTATTTATCTGGCTGAGAAAATGGGCATTTCTACCTTCGTCAAGGAGGGTGCTGCCAATGATATGAACTATGCCGTTACTATCGGCGGTATGACCAAGGGCGTAACGCCGCTGGAAATGACCAGTGCTTATGGCACGTTTGCCAATGACGGCGTGCACGTAGAGCCTGTGGCGATTATCAGGGTAGTGAACCAAAAGGGCGAGGTACTCGAGGAAGCCAAGCCAAAGAGCGAGCAGGTGCTGAAGAAATCCTCAGCCAATGACCTTACCAGCATGCTGATGGGCGTTATTGCCAGAGGTACTGGTACTGGCGCCAATATTGGCAGGCCGGCAGCCGGCAAGACAGGTACGACGGACAACTATCAGGATGCCTGGTTTGTCGGCTACGTTCCTGACTTGGTTGCCGGTGTCTGGGTAGGCTGTGATGACAATTCCCGTATGGGGAATATGACGGGCGGTACTACGCCGGCATCTATCTGGAAGGCATTTATGTCCAAGGTCGTTCAGACCATGCCGAGCAAGAACTTTAACGGCGCTTATATGAGCACATCGGCTGACAAGCCTGTGGCTTCTGAGAGCAAGGGCAGTGATAAGGCGAAGGACGTAAAGGATAAGGATGCCAAGGACAAGAAGCCGGATGCTGCCAATCCGCAGGCTAATGCCAATGCTGATGTGAATCAATCCGCCGCTCCGGCTGGCGGCAAGTCCGCTCCGCAGGCACCAGATGCGGCACCTGCTCCGTCTGCACCAGCACCTGTGCCGGGAGCTGGCGGCAAAAAGGCTAATTAATTGCTAAGTTCGGACAGGCAGGAAGATTCTGCCTGTCCATAAGGAGAGATAAATAGTGAGTACAAGTATTTTTGATGTATTGAAGGAAAGAGGCTATATTGCCCAATGCACCAACGAGGATGAAGTGCGCAGGCTTTTGGACAATGAGAAGGTTACTTTCTATATTGGCTTTGACCCGACAGCGGACAGCCTTCACGTAGGTCATTTTTTGGGCTTGATGGTCATGGCGCATATGCAGAAGGCAGGACACCGCCCTATCTGCCTCGTTGGCGGCGGCACTGGCACGGTGGGCGATCCATCTGGTCGGACGGATATGCGCAAGATGCTCACGGACGAGGACATTGAGCACAACTGCAACCGCTTCAAGGAACAGATGGCTAGGTTTATCGACTTTAGCGATGATAAGGCACTGATTGTCAATAACGGCGATTGGCTGCGCAAGCTGAACTATATAGAGCTTTTGCGCGATGTAGGGCCTCACTTTACCGTCAACCGCATGCTGACAGCCGAGTGTTATAAGAACCGCATGGAAAAGGGACTGACTTTCTTGGAGTTCAACTACATGATCATGCAGTCTTACGATTTTCTGGAATTGCATCGCCGCTATAATCTGAAGCTGGAGATGGGCGGCGATGACCAGTGGTCCAATATCATCGGCGGCGTGGAGCTGACTAGGCGCAAGACTGGCGATGCCGTCTATGGACTTACCTTTACGCTTCTGACCAAGAGCGATGGGAAGAAGATGGGCAAGACCGCAGGCGGTGCTCTGTGGCTGGACAAGGACAAGACGCCTGTCTATGATTTCTATCAGTATTGGCGCAATGTGGATGATGCCGATGTGGAGAAGTGCCTGGCTTTGCTGACCTTCCTGCCTATGGAGGAGGTACGTCGCCTGGGCAGCCTGCAGGATGCAGCCATCAATGAAGCCAAAAAGGTGCTGGCGTATGAGGTGACAAGGCTGGTACACGGCAAGGAAGAAGCAGACAAGGCTCAGGCTGCTGCCGAAGCAGTGTTTGGCGGCTCTGGTTCAAATGAGAATATGCCTACCATTCAGCTATCTGCCGAGGATGCTGCTCAGAAGCTTTTGGATATTTTGGTTGCAGGCAAGGTCTTTGAGTCCAAGGGCGAGGGTCGCCGCCTAATTAAGCAGAATGGACTTTCCTTGAATGATGCCAAGGTCACTGACCCTGATTACGTGCTGTCAGAGGCAGATTTCACCGATGGAGAGGCTATTGTCAGAAAGGGCAAGAAAAAGTTCTATCGCTTGGTAAAGTAAAAATTTATAGCTTTTTGTCTGTCCATAAGGACAGCATATATAATTAGGCGTATGATGTCCCAAAATCTGTAGGTGCTGGGAGATTGCGCCATTTATAAAAGGATAAAGGAGTAATATACATGTCAGGACATTCTAAGTGGGCAAATATCAAAAGAAAGAAAGGCGCTAATGACGCAATCCGCGGCAAGATTACCACCAAAATCGGTCGTGAGATTACCATTGCCGTCCGTATGGGCGGTGCAGACCCTACCGGCAATATGCGTTTGAAGCTGGCTCTGAGCAAGGCAAAGTCCAACAACATTCCAAAGGATAACATCAACCGCGCTATTCAGAAGGGACTGGGCGCTTCTGACGGCAGCAACTATGAGGAGCTGACCTATGAGGGCTATGGTCCTGGCGGCACGGCTATCATGCTGGACATTCTTACAGACAACCGCAACCGCACGGCAGCGGACATCCGCCACATCTTCTCCAAGCATGGCGGCAACTTGGGCGAGACCGGCTGTGTAGGCTGGATGTTCAAGAAGAAGGCTGTCTTTGTCGTAGAGAAGGAGACCTTCGAGGATGAGGATGCCCTCATGGAGCTTGTTTTGGAGGCTGGTGCTGATGACCTGAAGAATGAGGACGATGTATTCGAGATTGTAGCCGAGCCAGAGGCTTATGATGACATCGAGAAGGCATTGGGCGAAAAAGGCATCGAGACTGTTTCTGCCGAGGTTACCATGGTGCCGGACAACACTGTCAGGGTAGAGGGCGATGCTGCTGTAAAGATGCAGAAGATGCTGGATGCTCTTGAGGAAAACGATGATGTTCAGGAAGTATATGGCAACTACGAAATGGATGAGGAAGAGTAAGATCTGATTGCTAGAGCTGCCACATTAGATAAATGTGACAGCTCTTTTTTTGCGAGGTGAATCTAAAAATGTTGGCATTGGGCATAGACCCAGGTACGGCAATCTGTGGCTATGGCTTTGTGGAATCCAAGGGAAGCAGGCTTGTCGCTCATGAATATGGCGCTATCACCACGAGTCCCAAGGCGCCCATGCAGGAGCGCCTGATGAGAATTTATGATGGCTTAGATGAGCTGATCAAGAGATACCAGCCGGATGCGATGGGCGTGGAGCAGCTATTTTTCAATCGCAACGTAGATACAGCCATACCGGTAGGTCAGGCAAGAGGCGTGATTTTGCTGACTGCTGCCAAAAACAATCTCAGATTGATTGAGAGAACGCCGCTGCAGGTGAAGCAGTCTGTCACGGGCTATGGCAAGGCGACCAAGGAGCAGGTTATCTACATGGTCACCAAGATTTTGAATCTGCCCAAGCCGCCCAAGCCTGATGATGTGGCAGATGCATTGGCAGTAGCCATTTGTACTTCTCATATGATGAACAGCTTTACATTTCGGAATAATTTGTAATGTATTCATGTATACATGGCAGAAATGTTAAAAAAATGTGCTTTGAGGGTAGACGAATGACTTTTTTTATATTATAATATTACTCGTTTGAGAAGATGGCTGCTGCAATCCTACTGGCTTTAGACAGTGAGTTGGGGCAGCCAAAGCTAAGAATGATACATAGGGCAGGGACTGTCCAAATTAACGCCTGTGGAGATAGTAGGTTGCGAGGTTGATGAAGCAGGAAGCCTATTGGCTTTAAACAATGGGTAGTTCACAACGTATTCAGGCTGATAAACCTATTTTAGGGGGAGAAACATGGCTTTAATTGTTAAAAAATTTGGCGGAAGCTCAGTAGGCACTACTGAAAAGATTATGAATGTAGCCAAGAGAATTATTAATGAAAAAAAGCCTGGCGACCAGATTGTCATGGTTGTGTCGGCGATGGGCGATACTACCGATGACCTTATTGAGCTGGCAAAGGGCATAAATAGCAATCCTTATCAGTATACCCGTGAGATGGATATGCTGCTGACGACGGGCGAGCAGGTTTCGATTGCGCTCCTGACGATGGCATTCAAGAGCCTTGGACAGAAGGCAATTTCCCTGACCGGCCCTATGGTTGGCATGCGTACCAATTCTGTGCATACCAAGGGCAAGATTGTGGACATCAAGCCTTCCCGTGTCCGCAAGGAGCTGGAAAAGGGCAAAATCGTAGTCGTAGCAGGCTTCCAGGGCGCTGACGAAAAGGGCGATCCTGTGACCTTGGGACGTGGCGGCTCTGATACCTCCGCTGTAGCTCTGGCTGGTGCCTTGAAGGCAGATGCCTGCGAAATCTACACAGATGTTGACGGCGTATATTCTGCTGACCCTCGTTTGGTGCCTGATGCCCGCAAGATGAAGGAGATTACCTACGATGAAATGCTGGAGATGGCTCGTCTGGGCGCTGGCGTTATGCAGCCTCGTTCCGTTGAGATGGGCATGTATTTCAACATTCCGATTCACGTTCGTTCAACCTTTAGCAACAAACCAGGCACTATGATTAGGGAGGATTATACAATGGAAGAGAAGGATTTCTTGATTCGTGGCGTAGCCCATGACAGCAATGTAGCGAAGGTAGCAGTTTTGGGCGTACCAAATGACCCAGGCGTGGCGCATGCGATATTCTCTGCCCTGTCTGACAAGAATATTGCCGTAGATATGATTGTGCAGAGCATCAGGAACATCGAGAAGAATGTAACCGATATGGTGTTCACCATCACTCAGGATGATTTGGCTGAGGCAAAGAAGATTGTGGATGGCGTTGCCGAGAAGCTGCACGCCGTAGCAGTTCTCATTGAGGAGGATGTAGCCAAGGTTTCTATCGTGGGTGCAGGCATGCTTGGCAATCCTGGCATTGCTACCAGAATGTTTGGCGCTTTGGCTGATGCCAAGGTAAATATTGATGCTATCAGCACCTCTGAAATCAGTATTTCCTGCCTGATTAAGGGTTCACAGCTCAAAGAGGCAGCCAATGCAATCCACAAGGAGTTCTTCCCAGAGAAGTAAAATGAGACTAAATCTAGTATATAGGAGGCATATATATGAGTTCTCAGGTTGCAACCAATCGTGTAGGCAAGAAGCTGGTCGATGTTATCTTCGGTGCTAGTGCTGCTTGTGGCGAGGCAGTCAAGGAGCACGGCGCTGAGGCTGTCACCAATGCTACAATCGGCGCTATCATGGGCGAGGATGAGAAGCTGGCCTGTATCCCTACCATGGAAAAGGTTTTCCACAATCTGCCTATTGCTGATGCTATTGCTTATGCACCCATCGCTGGATTGCCAGCTTATCTGAATACTGTTATCGATCTGACTTTTGCTGATAACAAGCCTGAGGGCTATTTGGCAGCGGTTGCGACTGCCGGCGGTACGGGCGCTATTCATCATGCGATTGTTAATTATTCTGAGATTGGCGATCAGGTGCTGACCTCTGATTGGTACTGGGGCACATACAATGTGCTTTGTCAGGAGCAGGGACGCAGCCTTGCTACTTATCAGCTCTTTGATGAGAATCAAAATTACAATCTGAAGTCTTTGGCTGCCAAGATGGATGAGCTTTTGGCGAAGCAGGATTCGTTGCTTTTGATTATCAATACGCCTGCTCACAATCCTACTGGCTACAGCCTGTCAGAGGCTGATTGGGACGGCGTTTTGGAGCTGTGCAACAAGTATGCCGCCAAGGGCAAGAAGATTAATATCATGGTCGATATTGCCTATATTGACTATGCAGGCGAGAAGAACGAAAGCCGCCGCTTCATGAAGAAGTTTGGCAATCTGCCTGATAATATCTTCACTATGTTTGCTTTCTCCATGTCCAAGGGATATACTATGTATGGCCAGCGTACCGGTGCGATTATCGGACTTTCTGCCAACAAGGAGCTGGTAGATGAGTTTGTGAATGTTACCAAATATTCCAGCCGTGCTACCTGGTCCAATATCAACCGCGGCGCGATGACTGTCCTCAGCAATATCCAGCAAGACCCTGAGCTTTTGTCTGCCTTTGAAAAGGAAAGAGCGGCGCTCTATGAGACTATCCGTGAGCGTGCGGCTATCTTTATGCAGGAAGCACAGGAATGCGGCTTGAACGCCCTGCCATACAAGGCTGGCTTCTTCCTTTCCATTCCTGCCAAGGACTCCAAGGCAGTGTGTGATGAGTTGCACAAGGATCTCATCTTCGCTGTGCCTTTGAAGGCTGGCGTGCGCATTGCTGTCTGCTCCGTGCCAAAGAAAAAGATGTATGGCATGGCAGCCAAGGTGTTGAAGGCACTGGAGGCTGTAGATGGCTGATCGATAAGGCACAAGGTATAATGTAAAATATAAGAAGCTATCCAATAGCACCATTGATGATGCTGTCGGATAGCTTTTTTGTTGTATACTCTGCGGTCATGAGTGACTTTTGTTCTGTGCGGCTTAATGCTCTTGACTGAAAGATGTCCTATGTATTTAAAATTGTTAGTTTTGTCATTCACCATGATAGTTGGACATAAAGACGGTATCAGGGCAGTTTTTCTAAAGGCTTTTCACCGAATTTCATAAGTAGTTCATTACAAAGGTCGATGTCATAAATTTTCTTTTCTAAGAGATAGAAGACTATCACATCGGTTTCTTCATATTCACAAAATCCATAACCAAAAAGATTAAGAAACTTATAAGCTTCCGAGGTACTTAGTTCCAAAGCCAAGCACATAAGAAAGATAGTGTTGCGACTTGGAATGTAATCATAGTTGTTACAAATTTTTGAAAAATGCCTCCTGTCAATATGGGCTTTTTTATAAAATTCCGCATTAGTCATATTGCGCTTGTTCAGCATGTCAAATAAGAATTTTAGATAAGGCGGCTTTTTGCGGAATTGGTGTTCAAGCTTTTCTTGAATCCTAATTTTTATTTCCTGGATACATGATTCTAATAATGACGGCTTTTTATGAGCTTCAACTTCAGGTTCTTTTTCTTCAATTGGGTATTGCGCTTTAGGGTATTGTTCTTCGTAGGTAGTTGAAACATTTTCCGCAGGTGGAAATGGACTCCGGTCTCTGGAGTATTTCACTTTTGGCTTATTCGCACGGCAATATTCTACTACCTGTTGTAATTCGGCTAATAACTGTTCTTGATTCATAGACACTGCTCCTAGATTTTTTCTTTATTATAGCATTTTTTCGTCAAGATTATTACTTGTCTAAAAAAATGTCGCCTGACAGGCGACCAAATTTTTCCATTTAACTGTATAATGTAAAGCATAACAATGTGTTTTACCCGACTTGCCTATATACTTAGTAAAGTTTGTGGCGCTGATGGGATGGGGATATTTATGCTATGGTATTTTCTTTAGTCAAATTAGAGGTTATAATTAAAGTAAATGAATAGGAGAGATTGTGATGAAAAAAGATTTACAAGGAATTGCTATTGGAATGACTGCCGTATTGCTTTATAGCGGCGTATGTATGCCAAGTGTTGCCTTGGCAGAGAATAACACAGATACGACTGATGTCAGGAACAATGCAAACAGTACAATAAATCCAATCAGGTTAGAGGTTGATACTATTCCTGTGGGAAATGCCTATATACCAAAAGAAACGATTGTGAGTGTGGAATTGGTGGAGGAGCTTACATCAAAAAAGAATCGTGTTGGTGATGTAGTGCAGTTAAAGACATTGGACAATATTATTATCAATGATGTAGTAGTAGTTCCAGCAGGAAGTACAGTAAATGGCAAAGTAACTAAATGTACAAGTTCTGGACTATTTGGCAGGGCTGGCAAATTAGAGTTCACTATCGACAGTGTGAAATCTGTTAATGGCATTGAAATACCTTTGCAGTATACAAATTTGAAGGAAGCAGGCAGCGATGATGGTGCAGTTGCTGTGGCGGTAGTAAGCCTTTTAGGCGGCTTGTTCATGAAGGGAAAAAATGTGAGCTTTCCGGCAGGGTCAAAAATGTCTGCCAAGGTTGTAGCTGATACAGATATGAAAGTCAGGCTGGAAGATCTGGCTGAGGCGATGAATCCAGCAAAGCCACACGGCGTAGTTATACAAATTAGACAGTAGATATTACATCTTATAAACTAAACAAATAGGTGGGGATGGATATGGTGGATATGACGTTTGTGCAGGATTTTCGGACGGGAGAGTGGTGCAGATGTTATGATGAAAGGCTGTGCAATGAGGATATAAGCAGGCTGCCGTGGGCAATAGCCATACGCTATAAGAAAGCTAATTATGACCTTTGCCTTAAGAGCGGTTCTATAGAAAGCGTGGCTGATCTTTCGGCATTGAGTGATTTTGAGGGATTGTTTGCCTGTCAGGACAGTCAGTCATATATCGGCTATTACGACAGAAAATTCATTGTTCCTTTGCGCTGGCGCATACACAAGGGCGACGCTTATCATCATATTATGCTAGGCGTAGATTGTATGATTCTTATACCGCGCGCCTTTGGCTATGCATACGGCAAATGGAGGGGGATTCACGATTATTCTTTATCGTTGTCTATAGATGTAGGAAAGAGAAAGATTTTAGCCCAGCACAAGGACTATATGTATGGCATATCTGGCAAAAATAATGCCGGACTTGTTTCCATACCTGATAATGTCTTGGCAGAAGCGTGCCGTATTATGCAGGACGAGGCAGGCAGGGCTTTTGGCATCAGGCCTAGCGTGAATATAAAGCCGTGTGACTGGGAGTTTATCGAAAAATTTGTCAGCCGTCCCTTTGATGTCAATATTGCCTATTGGGAGAGAATTTTGGGCAGGGGTGAGTACGAGAAGCTTTTTCCATGGGAACAGAAGGACAATTTTAGACCATTGTGCCAATATATTGGTATCGAAAAGCCGCCGGGCAGCCTGCGCAAGGCATATGGCGAAAATCCCTATGCACCGATGTTTTATATGCTTATGCAGGATTTGGGCTTGCAGGACATAAATTTTATCAGGAAATTTTTGAAATTTGATAAAAGAATTTTTGGACAAAACCTATGTGAATTTAGATTTGATGCAGAGAATGGCAGATTTTGCCTGCAAAGCGGTGATGAGCAAGACTTGTGGCAAGGAATGGAAAAATTTTGTCATTTTGTGCTGAAAAGAAAAAGTGAAAAGCATCTAGCCAAGCTCTTGTATCGCATGTCACAGGCTTCAAGAGATGCATGGAGACGCTACATAGCGGATGCAATAGATATGTTTTGCCGTCATGCAGATGAGCTTTCAGAGGATATATTGAAACTGGTGGCTGACAAGGGCATGACTGGGATTGTGCATGATTTGCTGGCAGTGGAGCTGCGCGAGCGAGATGAGGATAATGTGGTCATAAAGTATGGCGATGAGCTTTTGAAGCTGGAATGTATGCTGGATGACTATGAATTTCGCTTGGTGCATGAGACTAGGGAGCTGCATGAACTAGGCATAAAGCTCTATAACTGTGTTGAGAGCTACAGGAAAAAGGTTTTGGCAGGAAAATCCGTTATTTGCTATGTGAAGCGTCAAAATAAATATCTTGCCTGTATTGAAATCAAGAATCAGGGTACTGTGGTTCAGGCGTATGCGTATAACAACCAGCATATGGCTGGCGAACTTTTGCGGCACGTTCTGTACTGGATGCAGCTCAAAAAACTGCGCCTTGATGTAGAATATATGTCAGGCGTGGATGTTTCGGATGCACGCTATGAAGAAAGGAGGCTGCCGCATAGACATGTTTCTGCCATGGATTATGATGAGCTGATGGCGGTAAGCGGCGAAGCCATGCCAGAGGGATGGTATACGAGGTTTGAGGAGCTTTTGCCGCAGCAGAGAGCGTATCATCTATCGCCGCCGCCATGGATAAATATAGATGGCGAGGATGAATATCTCAAATATGCCCTGCCAGAGGGAGAGAGGCTGATCGAGGCGGCCGTGGCTGAAAATCCTGAAGCGATGACCGCTTTGGGAGTTATGTATTTGCAGGGAAAAATATTGCTGCAGGACGATGATAAGGCAAGATACTGGCTTGCCAAGGCAGCCAAGCATTATCATTATGACAGGGCATGGCAGTATTTGATGCAGATGCCGCAAAAATGGCAGGCAAACAGCAAGGACGATGATGAAAGGCTGGCTATGGGGCTTGCTTACCTCAGGACGTATGGCAGGGTCATGGACTAAAAATTTATTTTTGAGCAAAAAAATATCCCCTCTGAATTGGCACAGCCAATACTCAGAAGGGGTATCTTCCTTCACTGGGGCAGAAGAGAATGACCAATCCTGCAAGTGAGAAAAGCCATCCTCTCCAAAGGCAGCGAGCCTTGCGGCAGACCGCCTCAGTGCGTGACAACGGCAGACAACGGCATTGCACTACCACCAGTGTTTTCTCTATTATACACGAAAAAGATTAAAATTTCATTAAAAATATCCTGTATACAAGTTTATATATCTAAACAAAAACTAAAAAAGAGTGTATAATATATCCCATGTGGCGATGCAACTGCTGGAACGAGTGCAGCAGGCATGGCGAAAGTATTTTTACGGAGGGATTTCATGAATACACCGCGCCTGGGACATATACATTTTCTTAATGTGCTGCCCCTGACCTATGGGCTGAATACATTAAATTTGAAGGACGGCATACAGCTAAAGAACGGCGTGCCGGCAGTGATGAATAATGACCTGCTTACAGGGAGGCTGGATGCCAGCGAGGTTTCCTCGATAGTATATGCACGGAATTACGAGGACTTGCTGATTATGCCTGATCTTTGCGTTAGGGCGGATGGACCTGTGCAGAGTATTCTGCTGGTTTCTAAGAAGCCAATCGAGGAAATCAATGAGGATAAGATTATTTTGACGGCGCAGTCAGCTACGGCTCACTGCCTTTTGAAGATTGTCATGGCAAAGGCATATGATGCCAATCCGCATTATTATATACGTAATCTTACTCCTGCCAGTCCTGTGCCGAGTGATGCCACGGCGTCTCTGCTTATAGGCGATGATGCTCTGTATGTCTATCATCACAAGGATAAGGAAAAGTATTATTATTATGATTTGGGTCGGGAGTGGAAAAAGCTCACAGACCGCTGCATGGTGTATGCTGTATGGGCGGTAAACAAGGCATATGCCGAGGCAAATCCAAAGGGCGTCCAGCTCCTGTATGACAGGCTTTATCAGTCCTTAAACGAGGGGGTTCGCCATAAAAAAGAGGCTATAGAGGCTGTGATCAAGGAAAAGCCTTTTACAGAGGCACAGGCATTTGAATATATGAATGTGATAAAGTGGAATCTGACAGAGGAATATATTGACAATCTGCGTGTGTTCTACGATTTGGCATACGAGCAAAGTCTGATTCCGAGAATACCGCGCATCCGCATAGCTGATGTACATCGTTGAAAACTGATATTTAACAACACAAAGCAAATCGGAGTTGAGTATTCTCTTCGACAAGTTACATCCGGACGCATTGGATGAAAAGGAAACAGTCTGCAACCAACTGATAGCAGAAGATTTATTGCCTCTAGATTAGGCGAAGAGGATAATAGGATACAAACTGAAGTTTTGCAGAACGGCATAATAAAAAGCGCTCATATGAGTGCTTTTTATTATGCCGAAAGATTTGCTCTTTTACGCAGATTTTTGCTTGTGACTATAGCCAAGGTAGATATACGCCGCCAAAGCAATGGCAAAGGCTGTGAGGCTGGTCATCTGGGCGGATTTGAAGATGCCGAAAACCAGATTGGTGTAGTCGCCGCGCAGGTATTCCAAAAAGAAGCGGGCTGCGCTGTAGAGCATGACATAGAGGGCAAATGCCTGCCCCTTGGCGTGAGGAAATGCCCTGTAGAGAAGCAAAAGCCCGAAAATAACAAAATCGAGCTGTCCTTCCCAGACTTCTGCCGGCCATAAGGGCTGTGCGCCGTAGGTGCGGTAGGCAAGTGTCGTTTCGGGATAGAGAATACCGAAGCTGCCGCCGGTAGGCGCGCCAAAAGCGTCGCCGTTAAGAAGGTTCGCACAGCGTCCCAGCCCCTGACCGAAGATGATGGCAGGAGCGCAGATGTCCATCATGGCGAGAATATCGATTTTGTGCCGCCAGCAATAAAAAACGCCGGTCGCTACGCCGAAGACAACGCCGCCCTGGATAGCCATGCCGCCCTGCCAGACATTGAAAAGCTCAGTCAGATGGTTTTGGTAATAATCCCAGTCAAAGAAAAAAACGTCCCACAGCCTTGCTCCTAGCAGTCCTGCCATGCCGGAGTAAATGCACATATCAGGTATGTGGCTGTGCCAGCGTCCGTCCTGCTTGGCAAGAAAGTACGCCACGGATGATGCCAATATGATGCTCAGGCTCAGTACCAGCCCGTAGGCTCTGATGGGAAAATCTCCGATATAAAATAAATATTGATGCATTTTTTACCTCGCAATTAAAATTATATATTGTAAATATATTTTAGCAGATTATGGTAAAAAAAACAGCCTATAGGAAATAAATGTGCCAAAAATTTTGCCTTCAGGAAGGGCAGTTTTTTATGCTGAGAAAATATGACAAAAACTTTCTATACATGCTATAATAAAAATGAGTGTGATTTTTAGGAAGCGAGGCTTCTATGGCAGCTTTGTCAAAATAAAAAATTATTTGGGAGACAAATACTGATGAAGATGATTGTAGGCTTGGGCAATCCAGGCAATGAATATGCAGATACGCGCCACAATGTAGGCTGGATGCTGCTTGATGCCTTGGCAGGGCATCTACGCATCACTGAATGGCGCAGCAGGGAAAAGGGCATGGTGGCAGAGGGCAGGATTGGCAGCGAGAAGGTGCTCTTGGTCAAGCCCCTGACCTATATGAACAACAGCGGTGAATGTGTCGGACCTTTGATGCGCTGGTACAAGCTCGCACCAGAGGATGTCATGGTGGCGCACGATGACATGGACATTCCTATCGGGACGATACGCATCCGCAAAAAGGGCAGTGCCGGCGGACACAATGGCATCAAATCCCTGCTGCAGCACATTGGTGCAGAGGAATTTGGACGTATTCGCATCGGCATTGGGCGTCCTCCGGCAGGCTGGACGGTCATCAACCATGTGCTGGCAAAATTTACGGCAGAGGAACGGGCAGAAATCGGTCATGCCATTGATTATCTGATTCCTGCCGTAGAATGTATGGTCTTGGAGGGGGCGGATATGGCGATGAATAAGTTTAACCCGAAGAAGCCTAAGAAAGCCCAAAAAGCACCTGTCCAAAAGATAAAGGCTGAAAATGACGCTGTAGAGGCTATGCAGCCAGCAAAGGAGGCAACGCATGACTAAGAAAAGACTGCCAAACAGGCATGGCAAGAAAAATCAGCCAAAGCATCAAGCAAAGCAAAAGGATATGATTTATGCCCTTTATGCTGATGAGGATGGCGAGATTTTTGATGCACCAGTTGGCGCTGTAGGACGATTTGGCGATGAGCTGCGCCCTCTGACACCTGATGACTTGATTCCTCTGCCGGAAAGTGCGGATCTCATGTATCTGCCAGAGCGTCAGGCGCTAGGCGTGGACAGTGACGGCAGCATTATTCCGATAACCGGGCAGGCGGTGTCTGCCATCCTGCCAGCAGGCTACACGAGAACGCTTCTGCCAGGATTTCAGATGCTTGGGGATGCACCGCGTCTGCCTTTGTACGGCTATACGGCTGTGGCAGTGTATAAGGATGAGCTGTATGCCGCAGCTATTTATACAGATGAAAATCACAAGTGGAATCCTGAGAATTACAATACGCCGGATTTGAAAAAATTGGTCAAGAGAGTAAAAAAGGATTTGCCGGATAATCCGCTGGTAGAGCATTTGGCAAACTGCTCTTTGGAGTGGCACTGCTGTACGGCGGAAAATCTTTTTTACCGCCGCTGGGAGTGCGGCATCCCGACATCGCCTGTCTGCAATGCCAATTGCTTTGGCTGTATATCCCTCCAGCCGGCAGAGTGCTGTCCTTCGCCGCAGGAAAGAATCAAGTTCCGCCCCACTGCGGAGCAGATTGCCGAGCTTGGCACGTATCACCTGAAGACAGCGCCAGAGGGGATTATCAGCTTTGGACAGGGGTGCGAGGGCGAGCCGTCCCTAGCTGCTGCTAATATCAGTCAGGGCATACGCCTGATCCGCCAGCAGACAGACAGGGGACAGATTAACATCAATACCAACGCAGGCTATACCGAGGGCATCCGCCAGATTGTGGATGCCGGTCTTGATACCATGCGGGTAAGCATTATCAGCGCCCTGCCAGAGAGCTATGCTGCGTATTATCGCAGCAGCTACAAGCTGGAGAATGTAAAAGAATCCATACGCTATGCCTTGGAGCATGGCATTTATGTGTCCTTGAATATGCTGTATTTCCCTGGCTTCAATGATAGGCAGGAGGAATTGGTTGCTTGGCAGGAATTTTTCCGCGAGCTGCCAGTCCAAATGATTCAGGTTCGCAATCTGAATATCGATCCGGATGCCTTTTTGGCAATCATGCCGAAGGCACAGGGCGATATTTTGGGGACGAGGGCATTTTTGGAAAAGCTGCACACAGAATTTCCAGCCATGGTCATTGGTAGTTTCAGCCATTATGTAGAGGATTGAAGCAGGATTTTGGTAAATTTGTAGGACGAAATGCCGACTGCAGGCGAAGAATTTTTTCCTCAAAAGAGGATTTTGACAATCTATGTAGAATAGGTAAAAACAGCGATACGAAAATATATAATTCGGAGGAATAGTTATTATGGACGAGAGAGACTGGGAAGAATTTAAGGTTAAGCTGAGGAACAAGACGGAAATTGACTTGGATTTGTACAAAGCACCGCAGATGCAGAGACGAATCATGAACTTAGCCCGTCGCAATGGCTATGACAAGTATAGTGCTTATTTTGACAAGGTGGTGCAGAACAAGGATGATTTTGCCGCCTTTATCGAGTATCTTACCATCAACGTGTCCGAGTTTTTCCGTACTCCGGACAAGTTCGCCAAGCTGGAGACGGATATTATCCCTGAGCTGATGAAGAAGTCGCCGCGCCTGAATATTTGGAGTGCAGGCTGTTCGATTGGCGCAGAGCCGTATTCCTTGGCGATGATTCTCAACGATATGACGCCTGATGTGCGCCATCGCATCTTGGCTACGGATCTGGATATTGAGATTTTGGCGAAGGCCAGGGCTGGCATTTATACCGATAACGAGCTGAAGGCGATTAGCGAGGCGAGAAAGACCAAGTACTTTACCAAGCAGGGCGATAAGTACGCTGTAAGTCCTGCAATCAAGCAGAAGATAGAGTTCAAGCGCCACAATCTCCTGAAGGACCCATTTGAAAGCGGCTTTGACCTCATCCTTTGCCGCAATGTGGTTATCTACTTTACCGAGGAAGCCAAGGATCAGCTTTATGCTAACTTCCTCAAGGCATTGAAGCCGGGCGGCATCCTGTTTGTTGGCGCAACGGAAGCAATTCTCAATTTCCGCAAGCTAGGCTACACCAGCTATCAGCCATTCTTTTATCAGCGGCCTTACTGAGTTTGAGGAGATGATTGCGTGATAGCTAATCCAGCTATAGAACAAATGAGTAGGGATGAGATGTCAGCCCTACAGCTAAAGAAGCTGAAAAAGCAAATGCAGTGGGCGATGGATAAGAGTGCCTTTTATTACAGGAAGTTCACGGATGCCGGGATTGGCAGCAAGGATATTGACTCGCTTGAGGATATTGTGAAGCTGCCCTTTACGACTTTGGATGAGCTGCAGGAGGCTTCTGTCTACAACCTGCTGACCTTGCCGCTGAGTACGGTTCTGAGGATTTCCCGTCTTGGCTGCAAGAACAATTTTATCAAGATGTACACCAATGGCGATTTGGCGTATCAGATAGAGATGATGACCAGGGTCATGGTGGCGCAGGGCTTGAATGGTGCTGCCGTAGCAGGCTTGTTGGGCGAAGCATCGGACAGCCGCCTGATGGATGTGCAGTATGCCTTGGAAAATATGGGCGTTACCGTGGTCTTGCTGGGCAATAATCCTGAGAATATACGGGAGCTGATGACTACCTGCCATGTCGATGTGCTGATCAGCGATTTTAAGCAGGTAATGCAGCTCGTGATCATGCTACAGGCAAGCAATATATCTGCCGATGATTTGTTCCTGCCCAAGATTATCTGCATGGAAGAGGGCTTGCAGAATCCTAATCATTTCTATATAAGGCAGCGGCTATTGGCAGAGGCTGCCACGGTGTACAATTCTCCGGCGCTTGGCTGCGGTGGCATCATGTTCCCCTGCCAAGAGGGCGAGGGCTTTCATATTCAAGAGGATTATTTTTATCCTGAGATTATGGAATATGGCACGGAGAGGATTATTTCCGAGCCTCATCAGGCAGGCGAGCTGGTCTTGACTGCGCTTTCGGCTGAGGCGATGCCTATCTTCCGCTATCGCACAGGACAGGTCGTCATGCGTCTGGATGAGCCGTGTCCGTGCGGCCGTACCCTGATGCGTCTGGCAAATCCTACAGAATATGCCGGAGTGGTGTGGCAGGCGGTGAGAAAATAACTAAATAAAAGGCTGTTACGTGCGTAGCAGCCTTTTTTCTGTACTAGAGAAAAAATTTTCGTGTAAATATACATGTGACTATGCGTGGAGGTCAAGATATGCTGGAGATTATTACAGGCCGTGCTGGCAGCGGCAAGACAGCCATGTGCCTTGAAAGGATTCGGGAAAGGCTGCTCAATGAGCCGGTGGGGAAAAAAATCATTCTGCTGCTGCCGGAGCACATGACCTATAGGGTGGAAAGAGAGCTTGCCTCGCTGCTGTTTAAGGATGGCAGGGGCTTTACAAGCTGCTATATCTATGGCTTTCGCCGTTTTGCCTATCAGGTTTTGCAGGAAACGGGCGGTGCGCTGGAAGCCGGACTTACGGAGCTTGGCAGACACCTGCTGCTCAAAAAAATCCTAGATAGGAGATTGGCGGAGGCTGAGGGCAAGGGGCTGCATGCCTTTGCCAAGGCTGCCAGACAGCGCGGCTTTGTGGGGGAGCTGTCCGACATAATCAATGAGATGAAGAGCTATTGCATCTCGCCTGAAAATCTGCTGCAGCTTTCGGCAAGCATCGGCGAGGCTGACAGCCGCCTGCAGGGCAAGCTCTTGGATATGGCAGCCATCTATGGCGATTTTAACGAGGCAATGGCAGGCAGCTATAATGACGGCAAGGATATTATGGCAAAGCTGGTGGAAAAGCTGCCCGAATCGAAGCTGGTCAGGGGCGCAGAGCTGTGGCTGGATGGCTTCTTGTTTTTCAATCCGCTGGAAAAGCAGATTTTGTACCAGCTATTTGATTTGTGCGGCGATATTCATGTCAATCTGACCTTGGACACAAAAGGCTTGCAGTCAGGCTGTCCGGTACGCAATCTGCCAAGGGAAGATATTTTTTATCGGGGCAATGCGACAAGGAATTATTTGCTGGAACTGGCAGAGGAAAAAAATCTTGCCGTAGAGGAGCGTTTCCTCAAGGGAGGCAGGCGCTTTGCAAATCCGGCATTGGCAGCCATGGAGGCGCAATGGATGGAGCATCGCATCATCCCATGGCAGACAGACAGTGGTGCTGGTGATGCGATAAGGAATATCAAAATCGTAGAGGCAGCCACGCCGAGGCTGGAGCTAGAGGCGATGGCGGCAGAGATTGTGCGGCTGGTGAGGGACAAGGGATATTCGTGGAGCGATATTGGGATTCTCATCAGGGACGATGAAGGCTATGGCTTTTTGACGGAGCTGGTGCTGCAAGAATACGGCATACCGTTCTTCAATGCCGCCAAGCGTCAGGGAATCAAGCATCCTATGGCGGAGCTGATTCGCTCTGCCCTGGCTATCTGTACCAGCCGTCAGGGGTGGAGCTATGAAAATGTCTTTCGCTGTTTGAAAACTGGCTTTTTCAAGGAAGTCTGCGGACTTTTGCAGGATGATTTGGACGAGCTGGAAAACTATGTGCTGGAATTTGGGATTCGCGGCCGCAAGCGTTGGACACAGGCAGAGCCGTGGCGCTATGTGCGCCGCTACAGCCTTGACGCTGATGAAATAGATGCTGATGAGCTGGCACGGGCGGAGAAGAATAACAGGCTTCGCCTGTCTGTCATGAAGCCTATCGAAGTCTTGCAGGAGCAGCTTGCCAATGCCAAGGGGCTGAGCGATATGGCGGAGGCAGTCTATGATTTTCTGATGGCCTTGCAGCTTCCTGCGCAACTGGAAAGGATGACGGCAGAGGCGGAACGGGCTGGTGATTTGGCTGGCGCTAAGGAACATCAGCAGCTTTGGGGCGCAGTGATGGAGCTTTTGGATCAGGTTGTAGAGCTGGGGGATTTTTCTGCCAAGGATGAGCTGGGCGAATTTGCCAATGTCTTGGAAGAGGGGCTTGACAATATGGACATTAGCTTGATTCCTCCGGGGCTGGATTATGTAAGCGTAGGTTCTTTTGACCAGAACAGCATGGAAAATCTGCAGGCAATATTTATCCTAGGTGCCAATGCTGGTACGATGCCGCGCCATTCCAGCGAGAACGTCATCCTGTCTGACGGTGACAGGGTGCATATCAACCAGCTCCAGCCTGACAACAATCATCTTTCGATTATCGGGCAGGAAAATAGCTTCAATGAGGCATGGCTCTTGTACAAGGGCTTCAATCTGGCAAGAAACTATATGTGGGTTTCTTACGCTCTTTCCGATGATGAGGGCAATGGGCGCGAGCCGGCATCGCTTATCAGATGGCTGAGGCGTTTGCTGCCAGAGGCAAGGCTGTGGCAGATATTGCAAAGTGACGGCTTTGTGGCTGAGGCGCATCAGTCCGTATCAGGCTTGGGAAAGGCACTGGGACGCTATAGGGATCAGGGCAGTATGGATGCCAAATGGTATGGCGTATACAACTGGCTGCTGAAGCACGCTGACAGGCAGGACGCTGCCACTGGCAATATTGATAGCAAGGGGATTGGCCTGGCAGATTCCTTGAAGCTTTTGCAGCATGGCTTAGAGAGCAAGCGCGGAGACGACCGCCTGCCGGCAGATGTGTCACGCAGGCTTTTTGCCCCCAAGGGCTGGCTGAGGGGCAGCGTCACGAGGCTGGAACGCTACAATAGCTGTCCGTTCCAGTATTATGTGCAGTATGGCTTAAAACTGCAGGAGCGCAGGATAAGCGAATTTAGCAATCCTGAGCTGGGAACGCTGCTGCATGGCGTGCTGAGGGAATTTGGCGAGGAGCTGAAAAGAAAAAATCGCCGCTGGAGCGATGTCACTGAGACAGAGCAGCGCCAGATGTGTCACGAAATACTGCATCGCCTGGCTCCCAAATTGGGCAACAACCTTATCTTTCAAAAAAAGCAGCTAGAGGCAAGATTGCGGCGCATTGAAAATACGGCGGCCTTTGCCCTGCAGCGGCTTTGTGCCTTTGATGCGGTCAGCCAGCTTCATCCAGAATATTTCGAGGAAGGATTTGGCAGTCTTGCTGCAGATGAAAACCAGCGGGCGCTTAATTTGGTCTATAAATTATCTGCCAATGACAGACTGTCGCTCAATGGTCAGATAGACCGCATCGATGTAACAGAGGACGGGCGTTATTTCATGGTCATGGATTACAAGACAGGCAATGCGGCTATCAATATCATGGACGTGTACTATGGCATCAAGCTGCAGCTTTTGACCTATCTCTTGGTGACAAGGCAGTTTTTGGCGCAGCAGCAGGGCGGACAGGCGATACCTGTAGGCATGCTGTATTACTTTCTCAAACGACCGAGGGCATCGCTGGCAAGCCATGGTGAAAGCCAGCAGGACATTATCGAGGCATTGGAGAAAAAGCTCTTGATGCCGGGGTGGATTGTGGCAGACAAGGAGCTGGTGCAGCTGATTGACAGCACGCTGTCCCGACCAGGTGCCAACAGCCGCTTTATTTACGCAAAAATAAAAAAGGGCGGCGAGCTGAAAGCCGATGCGGCGCATCTCAAGCAGCCGAGAGAGCTGGAGTTGCTGCTTGAGTATGTGGAAAGGCTCTTGCAGAATACTGGCAGGGATATCTTGTCAGGACGCATAGCGCCTGTTCCGTATAAAAATAAAAATGGACATACAACCTGCGAATATTGCAATTATCGTGCTATCTGCGGCTTTGATGCACAGTTGGAGGGCTTCGGCTATCGGCATGTCCTCAGGCAGGCTGACGAGGAGTTTATGCAAAATATAGAAGAGGAGCTTTCAGAGAATAGGGAAACTCATAAAGACAGGAGGGAAGAGCATGGGCTGGACTAAGGAGCAGCAGCAGGCGATTGACACAGATAATAAAAATATACTGGTATCGGCGGCCGCCGGTTCAGGCAAGACAGCAGTGCTGGTAGAGAGGGTGGTGAGCCATCTGCTGCGTCCTGTTCCGCAGGGTGCTCCGCCACAGGAGATGCCGTGGAATGTAGACGAGCTGCTGATTGTCACCTTTACCAAGGCGGCAGCGGCGGAAATGAGCGACCGCATCGGACAGCGCCTGCAAAAGGCTATCACTCAGGAGCTGGAAAGTCACCAGCCTGATAAGGCGCTTATCAGCAGGCTGCAGCGGCAGATTATTCTTTTATCCGGGGCATCTATCTCGACCATAGATTCCTTTTGCCAGAGCGTTATCAAGAATAATTTTGCGGATATTGACCTTGACCCGAGGTTTCGGGTTGCCAATGAAAACGAGCTTCTCTTGTTGAAGCAGGACGTTTTGGACGAAATATTTGAAAATCGTTATGCCAAGGGCGATGAGCTTTTGGAGCTTTTCAGCGAAAAATACGGCACAGACAGGGGTGATGAGGAGCTTTACAATATCGTCTTGAAGCTGCATGAGCAGTCGAGAAACCAGCCGTTTCCAGAATACTGGCTCAATAAGCTGGTGCAGGAATACCAGCCTGTCGATAAGCCTGCTGATGAAAAAAAGCATCTGCGTGATTATAGTCTTTGGTGGCACATCATCCATAGTACGCTAGAGCAGGAAATGGAAAATATCTTGGCGATGAGAGAGCGTTTGTCTTTGCTGATAGAGCAGGTGGACAGTCCCAATGCACGGGAAAAATATGACGAACGCTTGGAGCGTGTAAATAGCATCTTGAACGGCATCAATCAAGCTATCGCCAAGGAAGAATGGCAGGGTATTTATGAGGCATTTCGGGTGCTGGATTTCAAGGAAACCAGTTTTATCAGCATGCCTGGCGGCAAGCTGGATGTAGATAAGGAACTGCGGGATGAAATAACGAGTACCAACAAAGAGCTTAAGGGCGCTGTTGACAAGCTGCACGCTGCCTATGTCCTTGATCCAGAAGAGGTAATGCTGGAGGATTTGGCAAGGCTGCACGGTGATGCAGAGGCTATTATTGAATTGACGCTGGAATTTAATCAAGCCTACAGTGCTGCCAAAAGGGAACACAATATCATTGACTACGGGGATATGGAGCATTATGCCCTGCAGCTCTTGATGAGGGAGGACTCGACGCCTGAGCATGTCGAGGCATCGGAAACTGCCCTGCAGCTAAGAAAAAAGTATCGGGAAATCATGGTTGATGAGTATCAGGACACCAATCAGGTGCAGGATTTGATTGTAAGCCTGATTGCTGGCGAGAACGGTGGCAATTTGTTTATTGTCGGCGACGTCAAGCAGAGCATATATGGCTTTCGTTCCTCAGAACCAGGACTTTTCATGGATAAATACAAAAGGTACGACCAAGAGAGTAAGAATCAGCAGCTCATCACGCTTGGCAGAAATTTCCGCAGTCGGCAAGAGGTGCTTGCGGCAGTGAATTTTGTTTTTGCCCAGCTCATGATTCCAGAGCCGGCGGAAATCGACTATGACCAAAGGGCGATGCTGAATCCGGGCGAGCCTTATGGCTATGCGGAAGCTCCCGGGCAGGGAGAAATATTTCCTGTAGAAAAGGCTGTAGAGCTGGATATTATCATGGAAAAGGGCTTAGAAAGTGCTGCTCTTGGAGAGGCTGTCGAGGCGCAGGAGAAAAATGCTGTCCAAGGTGAAAATCGGGCGGCTGGGGACGATGCTGGCGATAATATGGAGGAACTAAAGAGCTTCCAGCTTGAGGCACAGCATATTGCTGACCGTCTGATCGAGCTGAAAAATTCTGGCTGCCTGATTTTTGACAAGTCACTGGCAGATACCGAAAACCATGGCTATAGGCCGGTCAGGTGGCGTGATATGGTGATTCTGCTCAGGGCGGCTTCCTCCAAGGCTGAGATTTTGCAGGAGATATTGCAGGGCAACAATATCCCTGTTTTTGCCACTGTGGATGGCGGATATTTTCAGACTACGGAAATACAGGTTGTTAGCAGTCTGCTGTCTGTTATCGATAATGCCATGCAGGATATTCCTTTGGCGGCAGTCTTATATTCGCCTATCGTGGGATTGACGGCGGAGGAATTGGCGATGGTGCGCCTTGCCGCAGAGAAGCAAAGCCTTTATCAGGCGTTGATACAGGCAGGTTCGCCTGAGTCAGAGCTTCCTGCCGGCATCAAGGATCGGGTGGCTATCTTTTTGGCAAGGCTGAGCAAATGGCGGCAGCAGGCGCGCTTTATGGGCGTGCCGGAAATCCTCTGCCATATCTATCGGGACACAGGGTATTATGATTATGTCGGCTGTATGCCGGGCGGCATCCTGCGTCAGGCAAACCTGCGCATGCTGATCGACAGAGCGAGAGAGTACGAGAGTACCAATTATCGAGGGCTGTTCAGGTTTTTGAGCTTTATTGAAAAAATAAAAAGCATGGACACAGACCTTTCCGTGGCTAGAAGCCTGGGGGAAAACGAGGATGTCGTCCGCGTCATGACGATTCACAAGTCCAAGGGTTTGGAATTTCCTATCGTGGTGCTGGCAGATATGGCGAAAAGCTTTAATATGCTCGACCTAAAGGCTGCGGTGCTGGTGCATAAAAAGCTGGGCCTAGGTCTAAACAATATAGATACTGACAAATCTGTATACTACCCATCCTTTGCCAGACTGGCAGTAAAGGCAGGCATACAGCAGGAAATCAAGGCTGAGGAGCTGAGAGTCCTGTATGTGGCAATGACTAGGGCGCGTGAAAAGCTGATTATGACTGGCAGGGTGGCAAATGGTCAGACTGCGGCAAAAAAATGGTGCAAATATCGGGAATATACGAATCAGGCGGCTTGGCAGACGGAACTTGCCCGTCCGACTCTGCCAGCCTATGGCATCAGCCAGGCCAATTCCTATCTCGACTGGGTGGCAGCCGCCGTGGCACGCCATCCAGAGGCGGGCAGGAGCTTTGCGGAGCTTATCGGTCTTAGCCCTGAGCAATATGGACAGGCGCTTGGCTATATGCATGCTGCCATGGGAAGGGAAAGCCGGTGGCAGGTCAATCTCATTTCTGCCGATGATATTTGCCAGTCTGTCCAAGATGCCGAAGGCACGCAGGAAATTATTCAGATGGCAGCGGCAGGAAAGCCATTGCCGGCAGAAGAAGCATGGACGCAGCGCATCAACAGGGTTTTGGATTGGCACTATGATTTTCGGGGGACGGAGAAGATACCTGCCAAGCTGTCTGTATCTGAATTGAAGCGGCGCTTTGGCAGGGAGCTGGCACAAAGCGGCAATGATTATGAGCTTTTGCCGGTAGAGAGTCTGCGTGAGCAAGCGGCTGAGGCAGATGCCAAAGATCTTCCTGCCTTGGATAAGCAAATAGAATATGACTATCCAAGACCGATGTTCCTGCAACGCAAAGAGGAGAAGCACAAAGTAGCTAGAAGCACGGAATATGGCACGCTCATGCACAGCGTCATGCAGCATCTCGACCTGCATGGAGGCTTGGATCAAAAAGGGGTGCGTGCGCAGCTTTTGTCAATGGTAGAAAGGGAGATTATAACCCAGGACCAGCTCAAAATGGTCAATACGCCGCAGGTAGCAGAGTTCTTTGCTTCCGAGCTGGGCAAAAGGATGCTGTCTGCGGAGGAAGTATGGCGCGAGCTGCCGTTCTGCCGTATACTGAGAGCTGACAACTATTTTCCAGAGGTTCGGGACACAGACGCAGAAATCTTCAATCAGGGCGTGATTGACGTATTGTTCCGAGAAGCCGATGGCAGGCTGGTCTTGATAGATTACAAGACCGACAGGAATACGGAGGCGCATCATATCCGACAGCTCTATGCCATGCAGCTCGACCTGTACGGCAGGGCGGTGAGGTCGCTGCTCGATGCCGAGGTGGCAGAAAAGTATCTCTACATGCTGCGTGATGGCAGCGTGGTGAGGATTTGAGTTTTGTGATGTTTTCTCAAAATTTCCACAAAGCTGTTGCTAAACATAGCGGCAATGAGATAAAATAATCATGTTATCATTTTTTATTATAAGGGATATGTGGAATATCCTGAGGCGGAGAGCGGATTTTGACGGCTTTTCGCTTCTAGCTAAGGAGAGGATTCAATATGGCTAAGAAAATTGTAGTAATTCCAGGTGACGGTATTGGCAGCGAGATTACGGCTTCTGCAGTAGAGGTTTTGCAAAAGGCGGCAGAAAAGTTTTCTCTGAATCTGGAGTATGAATACAAGGATGCCGGCGGTACTGCCTATGATAAATTCGGCACGCCGCTGCCAGATGATACGCTGGAGGCATGCAAGGCAGCCGATGGCGTGCTTTTTGGCGCAGTAGGCGGTGACAAATGGGACAATGTAGAGCCGTCCCTGCGTCCGGAAAAGGCTATTCTCGGACTGCGCAAGGGGCTGGGACTGTATGCTAATCTGCGTCCTGTCAAGGTGGCAGATGCCCTGGTTGAATACTCTCCATTGAAGCAGGAACTGGTCAAGGGCGTGGATTTGGTGATCGTGCGCGAGCTGGTCGGCGGCATTTACTTTGGCGACAAGTGCGAGTCCGAGGCATACAAGGGCACTGAAAGAGCTTGGGATTTGGAGAACTACTCTATTCCAGAGGTAGAGCGCATTGCCAAGCTGGCTTTTGAGACAGCGCGCATCCGCCGCGGCAAGGTAACATCCGTGGACAAGGCAAACGTATTGGCTACATCTCGCCTGTGGAGGCGCACTGTAGCCAAGGCAGCAGAGAATTATCAGGATGTGGAGCTGAATAATCTCTACGTGGATAACTGCGCTATGCAGCTGGCTGTGCGTCCGACGCAGTTCGATGTAATCGTGACTGGCAATCTGTTTGGCGATATTCTAAGTGATGAGGCGGCTGTTATCGGCGGCTCTATCGGCATGATGCCATCGGCGTCCATTGGCGAGCTTACCAGCCTATATGAGCCGATTCACGGCTCTGCGCCTGATATTGCCGGCAAGGGCATTGCCAATCCTGTAGGCACGATTCTCTCTGCTGCCATGCTTTTGAGATATTCCCTCAATGAGGAGGCTGCTGCTAAGGCAATCGAAGATGCGGTAGACAAGGCTTTGGCAGAGGGCTGGCGCACGGCTGACCTTTGGCACGAAGGCTTCAAGAAGGCTGATACCAAGGCGATGACGCAGGCTGTCTTAGCCAATCTCTGATAGAGGAGGAGCTTGTATATGAATGGAGCTCAGGTAATTGTAGAGATTCTGCGCGAGCAGGGAGTAGATACTCTTTTTGGCTATCCTGGAGGCATGATTCTCCCTCTTTATGATGCTCTTTATGATGCAGAAGATATAAATCAAATTCTGACGACCCATGAGCAGAATGCCGCCCATGGGGCGGATGGCTATGCCAGGGCTACGGGCAAGGTAGGCGTTTGTATTGCTACCTCTGGTCCTGGTGCGACCAATCTGGTAACTGGACTGGCTACGGCATTTATGGATTCCATTCCGGTGGTAGCCTTTACCGGGCAGGTTGATACAGGTCTTTTGGGGCGCGATTCTTTCCAGGAAATAGACATTATGGATGTCACCATGCCTGTTACCAAGCACAACTACAAGGTAAAAGACCAGAAGGCCTTGGCAAGGGTCGTGCGAGAGGCATTCCGCTTGGCAAGGCATGGCAGGCCTGGCCCTGTGCTGGTGGATATACCGAGGGATATTCTTTTAAATCCTGCCCCTTTCTATGAGGATGACTATGTGCCTAGAAAGCCGGGTGAGCCGGATGCGGATTTCAAGATCTGCGTAGCTGAGGCAGCCGAAGTGATTTGTCAGGCGAAAAGACCGGTGATTATCTCTGGCGGCGGCGTTATCAATGCCGGGGCAACGGATGATGTCGTTGCCTTTGCGGAGCACTATCATCTGCCTATTGTCTTTACGCTCATGGGTATTGGCGGCGTGCCTGCCGAGCATCCAAACGTGCTTGGCTTTGCCGGCATGCATGGCAACAAGGCAGCCAATAATGCCGTTGCCAATGCGGATTTGGTCATTTCTCTCGGCAGCCGCTTTGCGGATCGCCAGACTGGCAATCTTGATAAGTATACCGCAGGCACGAAATTTATCCATGTGGATATCGACCCGGCAGAAATCGACAAGAATATTGCCAGCTCCATAGGCTTGGCAGGCAATATGCAGAATATCCTGAAAATGCTGGGACAGCGTGAGCCTTCGTCTGATTTGGCAGACTGGTGGAAGCAGATTCGCGGCTGGCGGTGCGAGTATGCCTATGACTATCATGTGTCAAGGCTTACTGTGCCTTGGGCGATGAACTGCATTGCCAAGGCAGTGAGGGGACAGGAGTACGCCTTTGCTACAGATGTGGGACAGCATCAAATGTGGTGTGCCCTGCATCTCAGAGTGCAGGAGCCTCGCACTTGGTTCACCTCTGGGGGGCTTGGCACGATGGGATTTGGCTTGCCGGCAGCCATGGGCGCCCAGTCTGCCTACGAGGCATCTGGCAGTCAGCGGCGCGTGATTCATGTGGCTGGCGATGGCGGCATCAAGATGACTGGCAATGAATACTATACCATTGCCAGATTGAACCTGCCGATTATTTCCATTATCGTCAACAATACCAGCCTTGGCATGATTCGCCAGCTACAGAAGGTCAATTACAAGGAGCGCTACATCGCCTGTCAGTTGGACTATCCGATGGATTACGCAGGCTATGCTCGGAGCTTCGGTATTGAGGCAGAAACCGTAGACACCACGGATGGCTTTGCAGCAGCCCTGAAACAGGCAATGGCGGAAAGGAAGCCGTATGTCATCGTGATGAATATCCACAGGAGCTTTGTCGAACCGATGATTAAGGGCGGCGCACGCATCAACGAGTTTGTTGATTTTACGGATTGATTGCCGTTTTTGTCTGCCTGCCAAGCTGCCTATACGGCATCTGAGGCTTTTGATTACTTGTAGGCACAGTGTTGTGCGGGCATGACGTTTTTATCTCTAATTTGATTCTAATCTTTTTATCAGATAGTTTTCAGCTAACTGGGATATATTGTACGCAGTAACATAAATATCTTTCGGGGGAGGAAGTATTATGAAGAAAAGAATATTGACGATTTTGAGCGTTTTGGCGATGTGCCTTGCCATGAACGCCGTGGCTTTGGCAGCAGAGCCTGCAGTGATTGCTGTCGAGGGGGCAGGCGAGTACAAAGTAGCGCCGAATCAGGCAGTAGCCGAGTTTACGGTGGAGAGCACCGCCAAGACCGTCCAACTGGTTCAGGCAGACAATGCACAAAAGGCCAGCCAGCTTTCGGCAGCGCTGAGCCGTCAGGGAATCTACAACAAGGATATACAGAGCACCTATAGCGTGCGCCCTGTGTATGACCGCAAGGATTACAGCAAGATAACAGGCTATACCGCTGAGAATACCTTCAGGGTAGTTGTCAATGATATTGACAATCTAGGCAATGTCATCGATGCAGCCCTTGCCAATGGCGCAAACCAGGTATCGCACTTAAGCTATGGCTTGAAGGACGAGAAGGCAGCGAGAAACGAGGCACTGCGCCTTGCTGTCCAGGATGCCAGAGCCAAGGCGGATGTCATTGCTTCTGCACTGGGTGTCAGGATTGTCGGCGTCAAGCTGGTGACAGAGCAGAGAAGCAGCATGGGACGCTATGAGCTGGCAGATTTGCAGATGATGAAGTCTGCGGCTAACGATGCGCCGAGCACTCCGGTAGCTCCCGGCACCATAAATTTTGGCACGAATGTGCATATTGAATATCAGATTCAGTAAGCAAAAGCAAAGGGACTGCTCCATAGTGGGGCAGTCTTTTTTGCTGGGAAATTTTTCGCCTTTTCTGTCGTATCATTGTGCAAAACAGAGAAAGCAGCAGGCATATGGCAAAAAAATATACAAATGTCCTCTGAGCTATTGTAAATATTTTTTAGCTCTGCTATAATATCCATTGTATGTAGAAGAACATCTTTATAGGGTGTACGGAGGTTGAATTAATGATGTCAAAAACAGAAAAGAATGGTTATTTTCTGGTTAGGGAGGAAATTCTGCCAGAAGCTATCAAGAAAACTATCCGAGTAAAGGAAATGCTGAAGCGCGGCGATGCCAGGACGATTAATGAGGCCGTAGAGCGGATGGAGCTGAGCCGTAGTGCGTATTACAAATATAAGGATTATGTATTTCCGTTCTATGAGGCAAGTCAGAACAAGATTGTTACCCTGACCTTCCTCTTGGAACATAAAAAAGGTGTTTTATCCAGCGTGCTGAATACAATTTCTTCGGATTCCGGCAGCGTATTGACTATCAATCAGGGGATTCCCCTGCAGGGAGTAGCCAATGCTACTGTGTCTATCGAGACAGCCAATATGTCTGTGGATTTGGAAGCATTGCTGGATAAGCTTAGGATGGTCGATGGTGTAAAACGCATGGAGGTTCTAGGACAGGCAGCGCAATAAGCAAGCAGCCATGCCGTAGAAGCCTGAGAGGAGAAGGTTTAGATATATGTCCAAGGAGATAAAGATTGGTCTGTTGGGTTCCGGTACTGTCGGTACCGGCGTCGTAAGAGTCCTCAAGGAAAATGGTGCAGATATTGCCAAAAAAGCTGGTGCAGCCGTTGTTGTCAAGAAAGTCTTGGTGCGTGACATCAGCAAGAAGCGTCCTTATCTGGAGGAGGTCGAGCTGACGGATAATGCCGCAGATATTATCAGCGACCCTGAAATTGATATTGTCGTAGAGGTTATGGGCGGTCTGCATCCTGCCTTTGAATACATGCTGGAAGCCTTGAAGAATGGCAAGCACGTAGTGACAGCCAACAAGGATGTGGTTGCTCAGATGGGGCACGAGCTTTTGGATATGGCAGAAGCCAAAAAGGTTGATTTCCGCTTTGAGGCGAGCGTAGGCGGCGGTATTCCGATTATTACGCCATTGAAGGAATGTCTGACAGGCAATCGCATCACCGAGATTATGGGCATAGTCAATGGAACTACCAATTACATGCTGACCCAGATGACGGAGCATGGCTCTGACTATGCGTCTGTTTTGAAGGAGGCGCAGGCCAAGGGATATGCCGAGGCCAATCCTGCTGCTGACGTAGAGGGACTGGATGCCGCTAGAAAGGCAGCCATACTTGGCTCTATCGCCTTCAACAGCCGTATCAGCCTAGAGCAGGTTTCTGTAGAGGGCATTACCAATATCGAGCCGGCGGATATCAACTACGCCAAGGAGCTGGGATATGTCATAAAATTGCTGGCTGTCGCCAAGGATTATGGCGACAAGGGCGTCAATGTACGGGTTCATCCGGTATTTCTCTCCAAATCCCATCCTTTAGCGTCTGTGAACGATGTATTCAATGCCATTTTTATCCGCGGCAATGCCATAGGAGATGCCATGTTCTACGGCAGGGGGGCAGGCTCTTTGCCGACAGCTTCTGCCGTGACGGCGGATATTGTCAGTGAGACGAGGAATCTAGTCAGCGGCACTCATTCCATGGTGGGCTGTACCTGCTACAATCATCGCCCGTTCTGTCCTATTGAGGAAACGGAGTCCTCGTATTATGTGCGCCTGCACGTAGATGATGAGCCGGGCGTATTGGGCAGTATTGCCACAGCCTTTGGCAAGAGCGGCGTCAGCCTGAAATCCGTTATTCAGACGCGCAAGGTCGGCAGTCATGCAGAAATCGTGGCTGTCACCCATGTGGTGCAGCACAAGCATCTTCAGATGGCGGCGGATATTCTCAATGACCTGGATGTGGTCGACAGCATCAGGAGCATTATCAGGGTAGAGCAGGATTGATCGCAGGAGGTTTTCTATGGGAGATAATAAAGCTGAGAAATGGGTAAAGGTAAGGGTGCCCGGCACTTCTGCCAACTGCGGGCCTGGCTTTGACTGTCTGGGCGTGGCATGTACCATATACAATGAATTGGAGCTTAGGCTTTTAGCAGAAAAAGAGCTGGAAATAGAGGTTACAGGCGATGGTGCAGGCAATATACCTACCGACAGCAGGAATATAGTTTGGCGCTCCATCCAAAAGCTGCTGGCAAGGGCTGGCAAGGACAAGGAGTATCAGGGCGCTGTCATACGCATGCACAACAACGTGCCATTGTCAAGAGGACTGGGTAGCAGTGCAACGGCTATCGTAGGCGGCTTGAAGGCTGCCAATGAATATCTCGGCAATCCGTTTTCACGCAGGGATTTACTGCAGATGGCTACGGATATCGAGGGACATCCTGACAATGTCGCTCCGGCTATTTTTGGCGGCTTTACCGTGAGCATTGTCAGAAATGGCAAGCCGGAGTGCTTTTCGCTCATGCCAAAGCTGAAGATGAAGCTGGTTGTTGCCGTGCCTGACTTCTTCCTGCCGACCAAGGCAGCTAGAGCCGTACTGCCAACCGAGATACCCATGAAGGATGCGGTGTTCAACATAGGCAGGGCGGCGATGCTTACTGCTGCCCTGTGCAAGGGCAATAAGAGCTTTTTGCGCAGTGTCTTTGATGATGCCCTGCATCAGCCGTACAGAGCGAAGCTGATTCCAGGCATGTATGATGTATTCAAGGCAGCCAGGGAGGCTGGCGCTCTAGGCGCAAGCATGAGCGGAGCAGGGCCGTGCCTTATCGCCTTTACGGCGGACAATCCGCAAAAGGTCGGCGAGGCCATGTGCAAGGCTTTTGACAACAACAAGGTAAAGGCGTGCTATCATGTATTCGACATCGATAGCAAGGGCGCTGTGGCACTGCCGATAGATTAGATGAATTGGGGAAGATTGGAATCATGCATGGTTTCAATCTTCTTTTTAGTTGAAATTTTTTTGTCTTGCAGGTAAAATAACCTTGTCCTGTGATGATGGAGTGTGGAATAGAAGGTGATTGTATGACAGAGAAGGAATTTGGCGAGGCGGCAGATATTGCCGGAGGCAGAGCCTATATTGTAGGCGGCTGGGTCAGGGATTATCTTATGGGGGCTAGTCCGCATGACAAGGATTATGTGGTTACGGGATTTGACAGCCAAAGATTTCAGCAGGCTTTCCCCGATAGCATCCTTGTCGGCAATGCCTTTCCTGTATTTATGCTGAGTATAGACGGCGAGCGCAGGGAGGTTGCCTTGGCACGCCGAGAACGCAAGACAGGCGTTGGTTATCATGGCTTTGTGACAGAGAGCAATGCTGATATAAGTATCGAGGATGATCTATATCGGCGTGATTTGACTGTCAACAGCATAGCCATGGATGTCCTGACTAGGAAATTGATTGACCCTTATCATGGACGGGCAGATATACGTGAGGGTATTTTGCAGCCGGTATCTAGGCATTTTTGCGAGGATCCGGTACGGGCGTTGCGAGCGGCGAGATTTCATGCAAGACTGGGCTTTGTGCCGACACCGGCACTTCTCCAATACATGAAGGCGTGTGAAGCTGAGCTTTTAAAAGAGCCTCAGGAGCGTATTTTTGCCGAGTTGAAGCGAGCCTTGGCATATCCGAAGCCAGCGGCGTATTTTCGCATTTTGCGTATGGCAGGCTTGTTGCATGCAATTTACCCTGAGATTTATGCCTTGATAGGCAAATCACAGCCTGCTGCCTATCATCCGGAGGGAGATGCCTTTGAACATTCCATGCTGATGCTGGCGAGGGTTGCCGAGAAGACCAATAATGTTATTGCCAGATTTTGCGCCCTTTGCCATGACTTAGGCAAGGGAGAGACTCCTGCCAGTATGCTGCCGCACCACTATGGCCATGAAGCAAAAGGCGTGAAGGTGCTTTCTCGCTGGAATCAGCGTATGACCATGCCGAATCGCTGGCTCAAGGCGGCTAAATACGTTATCAGCCAGCATATGAGAGCGCCCCTTTTGTATAAGCCTAGTAAAATAAGCCAGCTATTGATGAGCATGGACGCGGTAAGTCAGGAGCTGCCTGTTGAGGATTTTAAGATTATCATAGAAGCGGATCACCATAGCCTGCCCCTGTATCTGCTTCAGGCACAGGACGGAATAGATGCCCTCAAGACCGTCACGGGCAATGATGCACCCGCATATATCAAAGGACCTGCCATAGGGGAATGGCTCAGCCAGCAGAGGGGGATGCTCTGCAGAAAATGGCTGACGGACATAGGCTTTTTATGATTTGCTGACAGTAGGCAGGGTAGATAGTGAATTATGGAAGTTATGTCCATATACAGCGATAACAGACCTCTGCTCAGGAACAATTGAAAAAATTTGCCACTGCAAGCAGGATTTGAGAAATTTTTGTCGAAAGATGAAAAATAAGGTGAGGTATGTATTGGCATACATATTTTGTAGAATATATTAAGGAGTGGGTTTTTATGGCTGTTTTTCCATTCAAAGGGCAGATGCCCGATGTAGCAGGTGATGTTTTTATTGCACCGACAGCGTCAGTAATAGGAGATGTGAAGCTCGGCGAGGGCACGAGTGTTTGGTTCGGTGCAGTTATTCGCGGCGATGTAAACAGCGTGGTCGTAGGCAGGCATACCAATGTACAGGACAATGCGACTATCCATACTATGAGCGATGCGCCTACGGTCATAGGCGATCATGTCACTATAGGGCATAATGCCGTCATACATTGCAGCAAGGTGGGAAGCAACTGCCTTTTGGGTATGGGCAGCGTCCTGATAGGCTATTCTGAAATAGGCGATAATTGCGTTATTGGTGCAAATACCTTTATCGCACAGCACAAAAAGATACCTGCCGGTTCTTTGGTGTACGGCAATCCAGCCAAGATTGTCAGAGAGCTAAGGGAGGATGAATTGGAGGCATTGAAGGCTTCTACGGATAATTATTATCGTCTGGGACAGATTTATGCCAAGGAATTGGCAGAATATGATGCTAATGAGCAGGCAAAAAAATAAAATTTGTTGTATGATTTTTTGCTCATAAGCAGGAATTTTGTTATTTGTGCAGAAGTATACATATATAGGCAGGAGCAGATGAAGATGAAGGTCTTTATCTGCAATGGTCAAAAAGCGAGGTTAGGGAAATGGAAAAAACTTTGGTGCTCATCAAGCCCGATGCCGTGAGAGCAAGGCATATTGGCGATATTATCAAGATTTACGAGGAAAAGGGTCTGGATATTTTAGCTATGAAGATGCTGAAGATGGATGAAAGACTGGCATCCAAGCATTATGAGGAGCATATAGGCAGAGATTATTATGATGATCTGATGGGATTTATGACCTCGGGACCTATCGTCGCCATGGTGTTGCAGGGGGAGAATGCCATTGCCAATGTCAGAGCGATAAATGGTAGGACAAATCCTGCCCAGGCGGCAGAGGGGACTATCCGCAAGCTCTATGCGGCAAGCGGTACGCGCAACGCCGTACATGCTTCGGATTCGCCTGAGAATGCCAAGAGGGAGATTTCTATTTTCTTTAACGCCGCAGAGATTTTTGACTGAGCTTCTGTCGTGAAAAGAAGGGCAAGCAAAATGCCGCATACGGCTTTTGGAAGGGCAATGTGCCGTATGCAGGTGCAAAAACAAAGGAGGAAGAAAAATGAGCGTGTATACTGCTAGAGGCGATAAGGGTATGACAGACCTGTTCACAGGTCAGCGGATTGCTAAAAATTCATGGCGTGTAAAGGCATATGGCGCTTTGGATGAATTTGGTTCTGCTTTGGGAATGGCCAGGGCATTTTGTGAAAACGAGGAAGTGAGGCAGTATTGCCTTGAATTGCAAAAGCTCAACGGACTGTTGATGACGGATTTTGCCAGTGCCAACAACTATGAGCCGAATATTACCCATGAGCATGTGGTTTATTTGGAGAATGCGATTGACAAAATCGAGGAGAAGCTTAGCCCTCTGAAAGGCTTTTTGATTCCGGGAGAATCCAAGGGCGGCGCGTGCCTTGACTTGGCAAGAACCGTTTCGCGGCGTGCAGAGCGCGTCATGTGGGATTTGACCAAGAATGAGGTTGTGCCGGAGGAGGATCGCATCTTCTTGAATCGTATCTCTGATTTTTGCTTTATGCTGATGCGTTTGGAAGAAAACCGCTAAAAAAGAAAATCCTTTACAAAGAGCATAAAATGTAGTAACATATGTGATGTTCGGGACGTAGCGCAGTTTGGTAGCGCGCTTCCTTGGGGTGGAAGAGGTCGTGGGTTCAAATCCCGTCGTTCCGACCATTTCAGACCCCAAAGCCATTCAGCTTGCACTGGATGGCTTTTTTTGTACTTATTTTGTCAAATGTGTGTCAGGGCTGGAATATTGTGCTATAATAGTGAATAAATCTGTTGAGGAGATGATGTTTTGACAACTAAGAAACCTAGGCTGGCGGCTATAGAATATATCAGGGGCATTTCTATGCTTGGCGTGGTAGGGATCCATACCGGCTCGCAATATCTGGCGAATTTGTCAGCCAATATGCATCTTGTGGCGTTGTTCGAGGTGGTTACGAGGTTCAGCGTGCCAATCTTCTTTTTTATCTCTGCCTTTGGCATGTTCTATAATCTGGATATGAAAAAGCCATTTGCTTACAAGAGCTTTTTGCGGCGCAGAATGAATACGGTGCTGGTGCCGTATGTGGTCTGGTCACTGTTTTATCTAGTCCATTATGCCGTCCTATGGGGCGATACCAGCGTGCTGAGTCCCTTTTACATAGCGTTCAGCCTGTTTTTTGGCACGGCGGGCTATCAGCTTTACTTCATGGTAATCTTGCTGTGGTTCTATCTGATGATGCCTGTCTGGGTGTGGCTGGTGCGCCGCATGGGCTGGCTCTCTCTTGGCGGTTTGCTGGTATTTCAGATAGGCTTTGACTATTGGTCCTGCTTTATGCTTAATTCTGCCGGGGTAGAGAATTTCTTTCTTCGTTCATTGATAGATTATCGTTTGAACTATTGGGTGCTGCACTATATCTTTATTTTCCTCTTGGGCGGCTATTTGGCGGTGCATATAGACTGGTTTATGAGATTTTTGGCTGCGTGCCGGGGCAGGATTATCATATTTTTCTATCTGACCTTGGCAGGCCTTTTGGGGTATTATTATTGGCTGATTTATAGCAAGGGCTATACGCCGCTTGAGGGCATCAATACCGCCCAGCAGCTTTGTCCGACAGGCATCCTTTATACCCTTGGCGCAAGCCTGTTCTTCTTTGCTGTTTTTACTATTTGGCGTCTGCCGGATGCCCTGCGTCCTGTTTTATCGGCACTGGGACGTCACTCGTATTTCGTTTATTTGGCACACCCTGTAGCGATTACGTATCTTGGCTTGGCATTGGCAGGTACGGGCAGGATTATGACAGCGCCTATTGCCCTCGGCTTTTATGCGGCAGTGGTGATGCTTACCATGCTGGCGGCAGTCTTGCTGCGGCGGATAGGTGAAAGCTGGCCGCTTGTAAATCAACTGACCATCGGCATTAGCAGGAAAAAGTGACGCAGACTGCCTGATGTGCGAGGGAATACAATGGTATTTTTGCAGCATAGAAGGCTTGTTGTTTGTGTATTATATGTGTAGATAGGGGAGAGAATATGCATCAGGAATTTTTGATGGGCAATCAGGCTATCGCCTTGGGTGCACTGGCCGCCGGAGTCAGGCTGGTAGCTGGCTATCCTGGCACGCCGTCAACGGAGGTTTTGGAAACAATAGCCAAAAACAGACAGCCGAATACCTATGTGGAATGGTCTGTCAATGAAAAATCTGCCATGGAGGTTGGCGCTGGCGCTGCCTATACAGGGGCACGCACTATGGTGACTATGAAGCAGGTCGGACTGAACGTAGCTGCCGACCCTTTGATGAGCTTGGAATACATCGGCGTAAAGGGAGGCATGGTGGTGCTGGTAGCAGATGACCCAGGTCCGATTTCCTCGCAGACAGAGCAGGACACCAGGCATTTTGCCAGCTTTTCCAAGCTGCCATGCTTTGACCCATCGACGGTTCAGGAAGCATATGATATGGTTCAGGAAGCATTTGCGTTTTCAGAAAAATATGGCACGCCTGTATTTTTCCGCAGTACGACCAGGGTTTCCCATGGCTATGCCTCTATTCAGGTAAAGGATATAGATGAATACAAGAATGTAGAACCAGAGGGCTTTGTCAAAGATACTAGGAGATGGGTAATCTTTCCGAAGCTGAGCTATCAAGCGCATATCAATATCGAGGCTCGCAATGAGGAGCTTGCCAAGGTATTTTCAAAATACGGGAGAAATATGCTGATTCCGGCGGCAGGCAGTTGCGTCGCAATGAAGAAGGGCATTGCAACTGGCGGTTTTAGCTATACCTATGTGGCAGAAGCGATGCGTACGCTTGGACAGCTCCGGGAATTGAAGGTGTCTACGCCGCATCCGTTCCCAGAGCAGCTTGCAGCGGAGTTTTTGACTGGGCTTGACGAGGTGCTGTGCGTAGAGGAGCTTGACCCTGTTATAGAGCGGGAGCTGGTGTATGTCGCAGGCAAATATCATCTCCCTGTCAGGATATTGGGCAAGCTGACCCATCATGTGAAAAATTCGGGAGAAAATACACCGGACAGCGTTTTAGCAGATATTGCAGATTTTATGGGGAAAGAAATGCCAAGCCAGGGCAAAGATTCACATCCGCCTGTGCCGATGCCGGATCTGCCAGTGCGTCCTCCGGTCTTGTGTGCCGGCTGTCCGCACCGTGCATCATTTTATGCGGTCAAAAAAGCGATGCAGGGACAGAAAACCATTTTCTGCGGCGATATTGGGTGCTATACCATGGGCAACGCCATGCCTTTGGACATGGTAGATACCTGCCTTTGTATGGGAGCAGGCCTTGGCATTGCACAGGGCGTAGGGCATATCGAGCCTGATACGAGCTGCTTTGCCTTTGTGGGCGATTCGACATTTTTTGCAGCAGCCATACCGGGAGTCGTTAATGCCGTATACAATCAGGCAGAGATGACATTGATTGTTTTGGACAATTCAACCACGGCTATGACAGGGCATCAGCCGCATCCTGGTACTGGTCAGACGATGATGGGCGAGGTTGTCGCCAAGGTCAATATTGAAGCAGTGCTCAGGGGAATCGGCGTTGCTGCCGTGGAAACCGTAAATCCTCTTGAGCTGTCCAAGGCTGTTAATACGGTACGCCGCATGGCGGAGCTACCTGGAGTCAAGGCGGTTATCTTCAAATATCCGTGCATAGCCATCGCCAAGCCGGAGGGCAAAATGGCTGTAGCACGTGAAAAATGCATAGGCTGCCGCAAGTGTATCAGGGAAATAGGCTGTCCGGGGCTTGTTATCCGCGAGGGACAGGTGGTCATTGACGATAGCCTGTGTACTGGCTGCGGCTTGTGCAGTCAGATTTGTCCTGTGCAGGCAATAGGGGGGTGCTGAGATGAGTAAGAATATTGTATTGTGCGGTGTCGGCGGTCAGGGCACCATTTTGGCATCCAAGCTGATTTCTGCTGCTGCCATGGCGAAGGGGCTTGCAGTAAGGAGTGCCGAAACCATCGGCATGGCTCAGCGCGGCGGCTCGGTATTCAGCCATATCCGCATAGGCGATGATGCAGTGTGCCCCATGATAGCCAAAGGCTCTGCAGACATTATTTTGGGCTTTGAGCCGGGAGAAGCCGTGCGTATGCTGCCATACTTGCGTAAGGGCGGACTGGTAGTAGTGAGCAAGCGTGCCGTGATGCCTGTGACTGCCGCCTTGGCAGGCTCTGACTACAATGGCGATGACATGGTGCAGTATCTTAGTTCCGCGACGGACAGGCTCATGGTCGTAGATACAGATAAGGCGTGTCAGGAACTTGGCTCTGCCAAGATTATCAATCTCCTGCTTCTAGGAGCGGCTGCGGCTAGTGGCGAGCTGGGGCTGTCCGTAGAGGACATCAGGCAGGCAGTGCTTAAGAAAGTGCCGCCAAAATTTCATCAGCTAAATTTTAGTGCCTTGGATTATGCCGCCAAGCTGAAATAATCCGCGCACTAAATACATATTGCGTAAAGAAAGGGAAGATTTGCGATGGAGATTTCACAGAGACAAATCGAGCTGGTTAATAATCGTATTCATGCCTTGGTCAAGGCGGAGAGCTTCTACGGCAGAAAGCTGGAAGAAGCAGGAATTGAAAGCATTGCGACAGCGGAGGAGTTTCTCAGGCTGCCGTTTTCGGAGAAAAATGACTTGCGTGATGCTTACCCTTTGGGATTGATGACCGTGCCGGAAGAGGAGATTGTGCGTATACATTCTTCGTCCGGTACTACTGGGCTGCCGGTTATCATTCCCTATACCAAAAAGGATGTGGATGACTGGGCTGCCATGTTTGCCCGCTGCTATGCCATGGCTGGGATAACGAACAAGGACAGGATTCAGATTACGCCAGGCTATGGTCTTTGGACTGCCGGCATAGGCTTTCAGGCTGGCGCGGAGAAACTGGGAGCCATGACTGTGCCGATGGGTCCTGGCAATACCAACAAGCAGCTTCAGATGATGGAGGACATGAAGAGCACCGTCCTTTGTGCGACATCTTCTTATGCCTTGCTTTTGGCAGAGGAGATTCAAAAACGCGGCATTGCGGACAAGCTGTACCTGCGCAAGGGCGTTATCGGCTCTGAGCGCTGGGGCAAGAAGATGCGCGACCGCATTGCCAAGGAACTTGGCATTGAGCTTTATGATATTTATGGACTGACGGAGATATATGGACCGGGTATCGGCATTAGCTGCAAATATGATAATGGCATACACTACTGGGATGATTACATTTATTTGGAAATTATCGACCCTGTAACGCTTAAGCCACTGCCTGACGGGGAGTGGGGCGAAATCGTCATTACCACCTTGGTCAAGGAGGGCGCGCCTCTTATTCGCTATAGAACTCATGATATATCCCGTATTATTCCGGGAGAATGTCCATGTGGCTGCCAGTATCCTCGCCTGGATATTATCGGCGGACGTACTGATGACATGATCAAGATCAAGGGTGTAAATGTGTTCCCGAAGCAGATTGAAGAAATTTTGCAGGAATTTCCTGAATTGTCCAGCGAGTACCAGATTCGCATCTCCCATCTTGACGGCAAGGATACCATGCGCATCTACGTGGAGACCAACGGCAGTGTTGACTTCCTGGATATGGCTCGCAGGGTAGCTGCCAGGGTAAAGAGCCGCATTGGCTTTACGCCGCTGGTGAAGGTGGTAGAGATAGGCCTTTTGCCTCGGAGTGAGAAGAAAACCAGGCGCGTAATAGACGAGCGTTACGAATAAAAAAATAAAAACAAAAAAATATAAAATTTTTGTTGACATGCTTATGCCTTTATGATAATATATAGTTGTTGTTTGACACAGGGTGTTTAAAACAGCACTTGCCGAAGTGGCGGAATTGGCAGACGCACTTGACTCAAAATCAAGCGTAGTTACCCTACGTGCCGGTTCGAGTCCGGCCTTCGGCACCATTGAAATCAAGACCTTGCAGATGATTCTGCGGGGTCTTTTTTTGTTCGTAAAATAAATGCTGTTGTGGCTTGGGTTATGATTTGGGTTAATGGTGTTGTAGATAAAATTATAAAAGCAGTAGTTTGTTGATAGATCATTTATAATAATTTGCGTACTTTTAGGCATGGCACATAACGCACATCTTTTCTGCCTTGGAACTGTGTATAAATACAGGATATATCATATAAGGCAAATGTCAATTTTACCAATTATATAAGTCAGAATTCGTATAACTAATTTTGGCAAGGTAATTGCCGATAAATCTGTATTCGAGATTAAGACCTAAACACCATAGACACAAAGAAGCAAATCAAGGTAAACTAAAAGAGCTACAGGGGTAAACATTGTAGCTCTTTTATTGTGTCTTGCTTTCGACTTTCATTTTTGTAAAATATTTTCGTGGGCATATATGGCGGTGGGAGTGTTTTGCTTTCCCCGTGTGCCACCCTTTGGCAGGTACAGCCACCAGCAGGACACTTTATTAAATTGCTTTTCTTTTCTCTTTTCATATGGATAGATGAAAGCTAACTAAGGTAATGAACCTTTATTATTGGCTTTTGTCTATCCCTTTTTTGTGAACATACATACTGAAATGCATATACTAGATAGAACATAAAATAAAGTTTTATAGCCGAATGCCTCTAATTTGCTCTGAAAGACTCTTTGAGGTGGCATTAGGTGCTTTTAGGTATAATTATATTAAAGAGAAAATAAAAACGCTTATATTGGCTCTCGGAGGTTCGCTTGATTAATACTATGGTATCAAAACTTAAAGGTATTGACACCATGAGAGAAATGACGTATAATCAAGGTGTCACGAGGTGTCAAAACATAGTATCAAAACGAATGAGAGAAAAGGAGAGAAAAAACAATGATTTATGGTTATGCGAGAGTGTCAAGCAAAGGACAATTGAGGGGCGGCAACGGCTTAGAAGAACAAAAGGAAAAGTTAATCAATGCAGGTTGTCAAGAGATTTTAGAGGAACAATACACAGGCACTACAATGAATAGACCTATATTCAATACCCTGCTGGAAAGGTTACAGCCTGATGATACATTGATTGTTACTAAACTTGATAGATTTGCACGTACAGCAGGCGATGGCTCTACAATCGCCAAAGACCTATTAAATAGAGGTGTCAAGCTCCACATTCTGAACATGGGGTTGATTGATAGTACACCAATAGGAAAGTTGGTACTAACGTGCTTGCTTGGGTTTGCAGAGTTTGAAAGAGATATGATTGTTGAGAGAACACAGGCAGGAAAAGCCATAGCGAGGACAAAGGCAGGATTTAGAGAGGGGAGACCACCAATAAAGGCAGACAAAATAAAAAATGCTATTGAGTTGTTGGAGAATGGAAAGACCTACAAAGATGTTGTTTCTATTACAGGAATTAGCAAAAGTACACTGATACGAGCTATGAACAAACAAAAGGCACTGAGGGCACTTGCTGGAAAAGAATAACAGATACAAAAATAGAGGGTAGCTTTGAACTATCCTCTTTTTATTTTGTCTTGAAATTCTCTTGACATTGATTGTCTTGTGTGATACGTAATTGAGAATTATTTTCATTTATGTATTTGTCTATCTGTTGGGGCACATGGGGCAACAGAGGGAACATCAAAAAAGTGGAATGTTCCATATAAATAGAACACACTTTTCGCCCAGGAGCTAAATACATTATCTTGTACGTTGCATTTGAGTATGATGTATAAGAAAATATAGCTGAATACCTCTAATTTGCCATGAGAGGCTCTCTGAGGTGGCATTAGATGCTTTTAGGTAAATTATATTAAAGAGAAAATAAAAACGCTTATATTGGCTCTCAGAGGCTAAAATTAATTAGCACAGAATGTAGGGGAAAACTGTTGGACTTCTAACGGTTGAAATGACCCTAAATTGTTGTAAAAGTAAATTGAGCCACAATAAGGAGAAAATACATCAGAATATCAGAACAAATGAGCAATAGAACATATTACATGATTTACGATTCAAATAAGACAAACAAATATTTGAGTCGGAATAAGGAGAAAAAACATTTTTGATTTGATGTCTGAATCTCTGAATAAAAAGAAAAAGTTAGGGAACATGGGGTAACTCCCACCTGATGAAGCCTATCCATGCGATGTTGGTAGATAGGCAAACATGCATAGACCTACAGGGTGAGTTTTAGGGGGTCTTACAATCTGCTATGTGTGTCCAATGAACCGTACTCGCAAGTTGTCATATGCTTGGGGGTGGGGGTAGGGGGTTTTACCTAAAGTTACCTAAAGTAACCTAAAGGATAACTATATACTACTTTCCTCTAACTCTATAAACTTTAAACCTTTAGTATTCCTAAAGTATCTTTGTATCAACCTTTAGGCTAACTATAGGCTAACACAAAGATACTTTAGATTGACTAAAGGATACAAGACATATAAATTTAAAAGGTAATAGAGGATAGAAATAAAGGGTTGTCTAATTGTGTCTAATGGCTACATGATGTGACTGATAGACACTTAAAGCACCATGAGAAATTGTTAAGGCTAACTATCCTCTGCCTTTTTATTTGTCTTTCATTTTGACTATGGTTAATTCATAGCCTAAGACGTTTAAAAGTTGCTGAAAGTCTCTGAGGGTTATGGAGTCACGTCTGAACTTGTCATGTAACCCTTGGGTATTCATTCCAGCTTTCAAGGCTAATTCCTTGAATGTCATATTATTCTTTTGACATAATTCCTTGATTGTGTCCTTTGGGTTGTCTATCAAATCCTATCACCTGCCTTATGTTTCCAATAGGGATATTATAGCAGATTGAAGAAAATAAATAAATTATGTCTTGACACAACGTGAATACACGTGTAATATATTTTGCAAGACGTGAATACACGTTGTTTAAGAATATCAATCGAATGTTTCAAAAGAGAAAAGGAGAAAAGAAACCATGAAAAAGACAAACAACACAAACGCCAATATTAACACCTCTAAGGCATTTTCAAGCGAACTTGTACAACACCTGTTGTCAAAGTGCAGAAAAGCAGAGAAAACCAATGCAGAACTCTCAAACGCCAATGAGCTTCTAAAGGCTGAATTGTCCGATATGTCAAGGCAGTTCATGGCTGACCATGTACAGGAAGCTATCTACAACTTTCATTCAGACAATGCTAAATTTAGGGAAAAGGTAGTTGCTGGCTATGAGTTGAGAAAAGCACTTGTTAAGACCCTTGACGAATCTCAGAGGGATATGCTGTATGACTTCATTAGGTCTTTAGAGGTCTCCACATCTTATTTGTTGTCAGAGGTATTCCGTGAGGGTGTCAAGGCTTGCAATGTCTATGGTGAAACGCTGGAGCACTCCAATTGCCTCAGAACCGTTGATGTAACTGATACCGTATACGGGGCATTGCCTACAGATATGTATTGATAGGTGCTGAAAGGGGCTACAGGCTATGACATTCAAAACAATAGTCCATGCACTGTATGAAGCTGATTGCATAAAGCATAGACAAACAGAGGTTAGAAGATTGCTGATATTCGTTCTTGACGATATAGAGGAATGGTCTACTTGCTACCCTCTAATCTACAATAGGCAACAAGAACTATTGAACTTCTATGCGGAAATGTTCTGCAACCTGCCTAGGGACTCATACGAGAGGTGCAGAAAAATGATTGAAGAACTTGCAGAGGATAGAGGATAACACAGGAATACTAAAGGCACTCAACAGGGGGAATCTTGTTGGGTGTCTTTTTTGATGTCTATTTACAAATGGGATTGACACATATAGAATGTAAGGTGATTTGCTTCTTTGTGTCTTTTCCTGATTGAGAAAAGAGGAGAAAAGAACAATGAATAATGCAATGATTGACAATACAGCCATTAACGCCAAACTGGATTTGATACTGGCTCTAACGGCTGGAAACAGTAAGACCAACAGGGGAAAGGGGGTAACACTAGATGAATTAGCCTCAATATGGTTTGACATCAAAAAGAATAGGGTATGCGAAAGCTCATTAGGGAACTACAGGAGAGTGTACAAGACCATTCATGTAGCCTTTGGACACTGGAATGTTGCTGATATTAAGAGGCAGAATGTACAGGAATGGATAAATAGAATAGGGGTTGATATGTCTAAAAAGACAATGCAACTTTTGTTTTATGTCTTTAAGGCTATCATGGAATTAGGAGTCAGAGATGACTATATTTCAAAGAATCCTTGTCAGTATGTGGAACAGCCTAAAAAGGAGACCATAAGGAAGTTGCCTGCCACCTATGAGCAATACAGGGAGCTGTTGAGGATTGCACAGCATAGGCAAAATAGCAACTGGATTGTCTTGCCTCTGCTGTATTACACGGGTTGCCGCATTGGTGAAGCTCTTGCCTTGACATGGAAAGATATAGACTTTGCTAACAAGGTTATTCACATCAATAAACAATACACTATGGACAACTCTACAATGAGACCAATTTTCAAAGACCACACAAAGACTAAAGCAGGTATAAGGGTTGTCCCTATGCCCAATGAGCTTTTAAAGGTGCTGAGGGTGCATTACAATGTCCATAAAAACAAAAGCCCTTATGTCTTGCACAAACAGCGTGACGGCTCTATGTTGTCATCTCATTGCATGGGTGCTCTGTTTAGGAGCTGGCTTGACATAGCCAACATAAGCGGTATCACTCTGCACTCGTTCAGACACTCCTACATTTGTACCCTTGTACGTGCTGGCGTGCCTATCAACACTATCAGCAGGATTGTTGGACATAGCGATATAGCTACCACTTTGAATGTGTATGCCCAAAAGGAAATGAGTCAAGAGGATATAAGGGAGGTATTGACTTATATTGACAGACCAAAGACCTAAAGGGGATTGAATGAGCCTTTGGGATATTAGGGAACATATAGTGAAATACAGTCATGTTTATGTTGTGCTTGAAGTCTTGTATAATGTGGGTTAGAGAGTAAATAGAACATATGAGTTTAACTTGCTCATAAATCTGTATTATAGTATAATTAATTACAGGGTAAAAAGATTTGTTTTGTATTATGTACAGGAGAGAAGTGTATGAGCAGATTAAAAGTCGAAACTCCCGACCGGGTACAGCTTACAGTTGAGAAGCTGTACAAGGACTTGGAGCGCCACATTATTGCCTCGCCGCCTGGCTTGTGTCCGGTTGATTTGCAGCTATCCTTTTTAAAGGTCTGTCAGGCACAGACCTGCGGCAAATGCGTGCCGTGCCGTATAGGACTGCTGCAGCTTCAGCACCTTTTGGAAGATGTGCTTAATGGCAAGGCTACCATGAAGACCTTGGATTTGATTGAACAAACTGCTAAAAACATCGAGGCCAGTGCTGACTGCGCGATTGGCTACGAGGCCGCTCATATGCTGGTGGCAGGCTTTGACGGTTTTCGCGAGGACTATGAGCATCATGTCAAGGAAGGATGCTGTTCGGTTCACGCCCAGCATGCTATTCCCTGCGTGGCACTGTGCCCTGCCAAGGTGGATATTCCTGGCTACATTGCGCTGGTCGGCGAAAAGAGATATGCTGATGCGGTGCGCCTGATACGCAAGGACAATCCGTTCCCGACTGCCTGCGCCATGATTTGCGAGCATCCGTGCGAGGCTCGCTGCCGTCGCAGCATGGTTGACGTATCTGTCAATATCCGCGGCTTGAAGCTGATGGCGGTAGACCATGCTCATGCCAATACTGTGCCGATACCTGACAAATGCGAAAGCACAGGCAAGAAGGTGGCTATTATCGGCGGAGGTCCTTCCGGTCTTTCGGCAGCATATTATTTGGAACTGATGGGGCACCATGCCGTTGTTTTCGAGGAAAAAAAGCAGCTTGGCGGCATGCTTCGCTATGGTATTCCAAACTATCGTTTTCCGCGCGAACGGCTGGACGAGGATTTGCAGGTAATTCTCAGCACTGGCGTGGAGGTGCACCTCAATACCAGGATTGGAGAGGAAGCAGGGGAAATTACACTAGAGAGCCTCAATAAGGAATATGATGCGGTGTATATAGCCATTGGCGCTCATACGGATAAGAAAATCGGTATTGAGGGCGAAAGTGCCAAGGGCGTCATTTCGGCAGTAGAGCTTTTAAAGCATATCGGTGATGATGATATGCCCGATTTTAGAGGCAAGGACGTAGTGGTAATCGGTGGCGGCAACGTAGCCATGGACTGCACGCGTTCCGCTATCCGCCTTGGGGCAAGAAAGGTCGGCATTGCCTATCGCCGCCGTCAGGAGGATATGACAGCCCTGCCAGAGGAGGTAGAGGGAGCTATTGCCGAGGGTGCAGAGCTTTATGGCTTGAAATCCCCGCATCACATCGAGGCAGACGAAAATGGCAACGTAGTAGCTCTCTGGGTAGAGCCTCAGATTATCGGGCCGATTGATGCATGGGGCAGGGCACGCCCTATCCATGCCGATGTACCGCTTTTGCGTATTCCGTGCGATGTCATTGTCGTGGCTATCGGTCAGGGCATTGACAGCAAGGCGTTTGAGGATGCCGGCATCAGTCTGAAGCGTGGCGCTATTGCTGCAGCTATGACTGGCGAGGTAGAGAATGCAGACGGCATTTTTGCCGGAGGCGACTGTGCGACAGGACCAGCTACCGTAATCAAGGCTATTGCGGCTGGCAAGGTTGCGGCTGCCAATATTGATGAGTATCTCGGCTACAGGCACACTATTTCCTGTGACGTACAGATTCCTGAGCCGGATTTGGCTGAAAAGCTGCCATGCGGCAAGGTACAGCTCTCTGAGAAGGAGACGAATATCCGCAAGCAGAATTTTGAGCCGATGGAAATCTGCATGAGCGAGCATGAAGCCTGTCAGGAGGCTGGCAGATGCCTGCGCTGTGATAAATTTGGATTCTCAGCCTTGAAGGGAGGCCGCAGACTTAGATGGTAAATGTAAAAATTGATGATATAGATCTCTCCGTAGAGGAAGGCACTACTATATTGGAAGCAGCCAAAGAGCTTGGCATATACATACCGCATCTTTGCTTCCTCAAGGGAATCAATGAAATTTCTGCCTGCAAGGTCTGCGTGGTCGAGATTCAGGGCAAAAACAAGCTGGTAACGGCGTGTTCTACGCCTGTCAGCGAGGGCATGGTGGTGTTTACCAACTCTGCCAAGGTAAGAAGCGTGCGCAAGTCCAATGTGGAGCTGATTTTGTCACAGCACGACTGCCTGTGTGCTACTTGTGTTCGCTCTGGTAACTGCCCGTTGCAGACCTTGGCAGGTCATTTGGGAATCTATGATCTGCCTTTTGAGCGCCATGTAACGGAGCAGGCATGGGACAAGGATTTTCCTTTGATTCGTGATTCAAAAAAATGCATTAAGTGTATGCGTTGCCTGCAGGTGTGCAGAAAGGTACAGGGCTGTGATATTTGGGACGTCCAAAATACTGGCGCATACACGAATATCAGCACCGTGGACAATGTTCCAATTTCTGAGACCAAGTGCACGCTTTGCGGTCAGTGCATCACGCATTGTCCAACCGGAGCTTTGAAGGAGCGCAATGATTTGCCAGCGATATATGATATTTTGGCAGATCCCAACAAGGTGACAGTGGTGCAGATTGCGCCAGCTGTGCGCACTGCATGGCTGGAACGCAAGGACATGGAGCCGGGAATCGATACAGAGGGGCGCTTGGTAGCAGCCTTGAAGCGCATGGGCTTTGACTATGTGCTTGATACGGTCTTTGCGGCTGATGTGACCATTATGGAAGAAGCGAACGAACTTTTGGAGCGCTTATCAGCCAACAAGCAGATGCCGATGTTCACCTCCTGCTGTCCGGGCTGGGTTTCCTATCTGACCATGAACCACCCTGAGCTTTTGCTGCATCTTTCCACAGCCAAGAGTCCGCAGCAGATTTTTGGTGCTTTGGTCAAGACGTATTTTGCCAAGAAAACAGGCATTGCGCCAGAGAATATTTGCTCGATTGCCATTATGCCGTGCGTATCGAAAAAGCGCGAGGCGGCATTGCCGTCTATGAATGCGAGCGGCTATCAGGATGTGGATTACGTCCTGACAACCAGGGAAATGGTACGCCTGCTGAGGGCAGAGCATATTGACCCGCGCGGCTTGAAGGAGATGCCTTTTGATTCGCCGATTGGCGATGGTACTGGCGCAGGCGCTATCTTTGGCGTGACTGGCGGCGTTATGGAAGCGGCACTTCGGACGGCGTACAAGGCGGTTACGGGCGAGGAAGCATCAGAGGATGCCTTCGAGGAAGTGCGGGATAATCGCAGCGAGGGGCGCGACAATGCCATCAATCTCGGCGGCATCCGCACAGCCGATTTTGAGATTGCTGGCAGGACGCTGAAAACCTGCGTGGTAAGCGGTCTAAAGAATGCGGAAAGATTGATTAGGCGAATCAAGAGAGGCGAGGCGCATTATGATTTCGTAGAGGTCATGGCATGTCCGGGCGGCTGTGTAGGTGGCGGCGGCCAGCCGATTCATGAGGGATGCGAGTGGGCTCCGCAGCGCGGCGAGCGTTTGTACAGCCTTGATAAGGAGCGCAAGCTGCGCCGTTCTCACGAAAATCCGCAGGTACAGCAGCTCTACAAGGAATTTTTGCAAAAGCCGCTCAGCGAGAAAGCAGAGGAGCTTCTGCACACCCAGCATGTTTGGGAAAAGAATTATCGTTAAAGCCTAGAAAAAACAGGCTTAGCCAAGGCAGACACATCAAGAGATTTGCCATAGGTCACATTGAGAGAATGGCTACCGCAATCCCGCTGGCTTTAGACGGTGGGTTAAGGTAGCCAAGACTAAATAATACATAGGGCAGGGACTGTCCGAATTAACGCCTGTGGAGATAGTAGGTTGCGAGGTTGATGAAGCAGGAAGCCCATTGGCTTTATACAAAGGGTAGTTCACAAGCTATCCGATAGCGTCCATCGCCGATGCTGTTGGATAGTTTTTTATTTTATTACTTTGTAGGTAATGCTTCTTGCGTGATGGCTTTGCTGCATATATAATTTAAGTAGAATCATTGGGAATACTGGATTATAAGAGTATCTATGAATGAGGTGTTCTTGCTCGCATGAAGGCAGGTGAAAAGTTTATGTTCAATGCTGTTATTGATAAAAAGAAAATAGTTAGCTTGATAAAGCCTATTGCCAAAAAATATAATGTAGAAGCTATCTATTTATTCGGTTCTTATGCTAGAGATGAAGCGAGAGCTGATAGTGATTTGGATTTTTTGGTTATTGGTGGAAAAAAATTTAAGTTGACCAACATCTTTGCCTTGGCAGAGGATTTGCGGGAAGTGCTTCAAAAGAATGTTGATGTCTTTGAGATTAATGAGATAAATCAGGAAAGCGATCTTTATCATACAATCATGAGGGATAAGGTGCTCATTGCATGAAATATACAGATAGGCAAAGGATACAAAAGATATACGATAATGCAGATAAATTGCATCAATATATTTTAGATAATCACATAACAAAGAAAAAGCTGATTAGTGAATATGCACTGCAATGGCTGGTGACAACGCCGTTATACAATATTGGCGAGCATGTATATAATTTATCTGCTGAATATAAGCAAAATCACAATGAAGTTCCTTGGAGCATGATAGCGGGGCTAAGACATAGGCTGGTTCATGATTACGATGGTACGAATTGGAACATTATAGCCGATGTGGTGCTTGAGGAAATACCGCCCTTTCTAGAGCAAATAAAAAAATTACTATAGGTCTGGACGTTGTCTTCTTTTATGAACAGAGTGCGTTTTTCTGTTTTGTTTTTTATTGCATAGCATGATAATTAATGATAAAATAATAGCGGAATAAGTATAATTTATCCTTAAAGGGGGATATACATGTTTGATTTGAAACCGAAGAAAAAGAGTAATGAGTTTTTTTTACTGTTTGAGGCTAGTGCTGACTATTTCTATCAGGGTGCTTTGCTGATGGACGAGGTTATGATGGACCACCGCAAGGCTGACAGCAAGGTCAAGGAGATTAATGATATTGAGCATCGTGCCGACAAGGTGAATGATACCATTATCGACAAGCTGAACCAGACCTTTATTACGCCTATTGACCGCGAGGATATTTATGCCATTGCCAATGGCATGGATGATGGCGTGGATCAGCTTCAGGGGATGCTGCAGCGCATCGTCATCTATCATACCGGCGAGGCGAGAGAGGGTGCTTTGCGCCTGACCAAGCTTTTGATTGAATCTACAGCCGAAATTAAACGTGCTACTACGCTTTTGCATGCCATTTCTAAGAATCAGGATGAGCTTTTGAAGATTACTTCCCGCATTGACAAGCTCGAGAGCGAGGGCGACCATGTATTCCGTGGCGAGCTGGCTTATCTTTTCGAGAATGTCAAGGACCCTATTGAGCTGATCAAATGGAAGGACCTTTTGGAGGGCTTGGAGAATACGCTTGATCATTGTGAGAGAATGGCAGATTTGTTAAAAGGTGTGGTAATGAAGTATGCTTGATGTTCATCCTTTTATAATAATAGTAGTATTGCTGGCTTTGGTATTCGATTTCATCAATGGTTTTCATGATACTGCCAACGCTATTGCTACTTCTGTATCTACTAGGGCTATTTCTCCTAGCAAAGCGATTATTATGGCGGCGGTGCTCAACTTTTTGGGCGCTATGATCAGCACGGGCGTAGCCAAGACCATCGGCGGCGATATTGTCGTAGGCAATATCGAGGAGCCTGTTATTATCGCTTCCTTGTTCGGCGCTATCATTTGGAATTTGTTTACATGGAAGATAGGGCTGCCTAGCTCGTCCTCACATGCCTTGGTCGGCGGTATGATTGGCGGCGTGCTGATGTCTGATATGGGCTTGGCAGGACTTAATCTTTGGGGCATAGGCAAGATTGTTATTGCCTTGGTGACATCGCCGCTTATCGGCATGGTGATGGGCTATATCATCATGACCATACTGTTTCGGATTTTTGCCAATTCCAGCCCGTCCAAGCTGAATCATCGCTTTAAAAAGATGCAGATTGTTACGGCAGCGACCATGGCATTTTCCCACGGCTCGAATGATGCTCAGAAATCCATGGGTATCATTACGCTGGCTTTGTTTTCCAGCGGCGTGATTTCTGAATTTGAAGTGCCAACCGTCGTCAAGATTTTGGCAGCTACGGCGATGGCTTTAGGAACGTCTTTGGGCGGCTGGAGCATTATCAAGACGGTTGGCGGCAAGATATTCAAGCTCGAGCCGGTCAATGGCTTTGCCGCAGACCTCAATTCGTCTATTACGATTTTTACTGCGACCATGCTGCACCTGCCGGTTAGTACGACGCATGTCGTATCAGGCTCGATCATGGGCGTTGGTGCAGCCAAGCGCATTCATGCAGTGCGCTGGGGCGTGGCACAGCAGATGGTCATGGCGTGGGTGTTCACCATACCGTGTACGGCGGTGATGGGTGCTTTGTCGTATAAGCTGGTCATGGCGATTTTTGGCTAGAAAGCCTGTCAGCAAAAAATTTTGGGAGAGTGAAAGCTCTCCTTCTTTTTTTGCAGGTTTTTTCAGATTTGTGTCGTATTATAGCAGTGAGACAAAAATAAAACAGGGGTGAGAATATGTCATTTCAAAAAACATTGGAAGCAAGTCAGGAATGGGCAAGAATCCTGCATTGTTCGTATGTGACGGATTTAAACGACATCGTGGAACACGGCGATATAGGAGAGCTGATCAGAGTATCAGAGGCATTGCACGAAAAGCGCATTGCCAATATTGCTGATGAGATTGCCAGAAAGATTGATACTAGGCGGCTGGTTTTGATTGCGGGTCCAAGCTCTTCCGGCAAGACCAGCTTTGCCCAGAGGCTCAGGGTGCAGCTTAGAGTTTTGGGACTTGAGCCGGTATCTATCTCTATGGACAATTATTTTCACAACAGGGAAGATACCCCCAAAAAGCCAAATGGCGAATATGACTTTGAATGTCTGGGAGCTATTGATTTGCCGCTTTTTAACAGTCATCTGCAAAAGCTGCTGGCAGGCGAGACCGTGAGAATCCCTAGATTTGATTTCAAAAAGGGCTGTCGGGACGCAAAGCCCTCAGAGGTGATTCAGCTCAAAGAGAATCAGCCTGTTATCATCGAGGGGATTCACGGACTCAATGACAGGGTGAGCAGCAGTATACCTAGAGAGGCTAAATTCAAAATCTATGTCAGCTCGCTTACTCCTCTCTATATGAACAAGGAGATTCGCCTGTCTACGACTCAGGCAAGGCTGTTTAGGCGGATTGTCAGGGATTGCCGCACACGAGGGACATCGGCAGCCATTACCATCCAAAGGTGGCCGACTGTGCTGGAGGGGGAGCAGAAAAACATCTATCCGTTTCAGGACGAGGTGGATGCTGCCTTCAATTCGGCGCTGCTTTATGAGCTGGCTGTGCTGAAAAAATATGCCATGTACATGCTGTCAGAGATTCCGCCAGAGGATGCTTCCTACGAGAAGGCGCAGGAGCTTTTGGCGTTCTGCCGCTATTTCAAGTCGATTGTCGATGAGAAGGACATTCCGAATACGTCTATTTTGCGGGAATTTATCGGCGGCTCATGTTTTGACGTAGGCTGAATTTTAATCAATTTCTAATGAGATATTCAGATATTTTTAAGCCTCTTGGCATATACTGTGTACAGTAAGTGAGATATTCCTAATGATGTGAGCATACGCAAAGGAGATGTTTGACATGAAGGCTTCTTATAAGAAAATTTTTGTCGGCTTGGCTGCTGGCGCAATCATTGCTACTGGTTCTGCCATGTTGCTCGATACGGCTGATGCAGCCTCGCAGTCCAATAGGCAGAGACCCGTGGTAACGCAGGAGATGCCGCCGCGCTTCAATCTCAATACCGAGGCGCAGAATCTGGCTACGGAGTGTAACGTCAGTGCAGATGATATTGTCAGCTATTGCAATAATGGCGGTTACTTCCATGATGCCTGCGATGCGGCGCATATTGCCAAGCTCAGCGGCAAATCCTTTAATGACGTAGTCAATGCCAAAACCAATGCCAATAACTGGCAGCAGGTAGCCGCACAGTTCGGCGTTACGCAGGAGGAGCTGCAAAATGAGCGCAGAAGTATGCTTGCTTCCCGTATTGCGGCGGACAGCAAGGTAAATTCTGCTGCCGTTATGCAGCTTTTGCAGGAAGGCTACGATGGCAGGGATATAGAGATTGCTTCCAAGCTGGCATCAGCCTCTGGCAAGGATCTGCATGCGGTCATGGATATGAAGAAGCTCAACAACAGGTGGAGCGATGTTGCCAAGGAGCTTGGCGTAGATGAATCGCTTGCCAGACCGCAAAGGCGGGGCGGTGCTCCAAATGATAATTTTGGCAGGCATCATGGCCGCCACAACAGGCCGCACCATGACCAGCAATGGATTGATCCAGATGAAGAGCTAGATCCGGGCTTTGGCTATCCGCCTGATAAATCTTCCAGCAGGTAAAGCAATAAGCTAAGAGTGACTGTCTTTTGATGGTCACTTTTTTCTTGAAAAATTTTTTTGAGAGGCTTATAATTACCTTTTACAGGGGTGGTGTAGCACTCTGTAGTTGTGAGGAAAGGCAGGAAGAATCAATTTGGCTGAGAAGGATATTAGCAAAAAAATAAAGGCAATGATTGTATGGGGCGTGCCATCACTGCTCCTCTTGGCAGTCGCGGTGTCAAGCATAATATGGTATGCCGCATACGGCAATGGCGATATGACCATACGGGATGCGCAGGTGGCGAGCGATATGGTGGATGCCAAGGCAAGGGTCGCCGGTACTATCGACCAGGTACTGGTGCATGAGGGCGATATGGTCAAGGCAGGAGATATTATCGCCACGGTAAAGGTTAATGTTACAGATGAACAGCTCAAGCAGCTTCAGCAGACTGTGGAGCTGTCCAAGCGGAATTTGGAGCAGGTAAAAAAAGGCGTTACCGTGCAGACGCCGAGAATCGTAAGCCAGCCTGAGACTTCTAGCGGTGTGTCCAGCGCAGAGGTAGAGCGGGCAAGAGCGCGTATGGAACGCATGGAACAGCTTTATGAGATGGGTGCTATCAGTGCGGTGAAGCGTGATCAGGCAGTCGCAGATTATCAGTCATTGGCTGCTGCTGCGGCACCTGTTCAGAGCAGCCAGCCGACTGTTACCTATGATACTACCGTCCAGCCAGCAAATCCGGAAACCATCAAAAAGGCGGAGCTGCAGGTAAAGCAGGCACAGGCAGCGTTGGAAAAGGCCAAGGGGACGACTGCCGCTACGGAAATTACAGCGCCAGTAGACGGCGTGGTTCATCTAGGTGATATTGAGCAGGGCACAGAGGTAGAGGCAGGTCAGCCGGTAGCCAGCATCGGAAGCTCCGGAGAAATGTGGATCGAGGCATATCCTACGCCGGAGCAGCAGGAAAATATTCGCCTGGGACAGGCTGTGGATTATTATGTCGAGAGAGAAAAGTATCATGGCATGGTAGTGGATATTGTCGAGCCGGAGGAAGGTCAGTCGGAAGCAGAGGATACCGAGGGAGAGCAGGCGGAGAACGATAAGGTTGTTGTCAGGATTTCCATTGCGCCAGAGGATAAGCCGGCGTTTTCTGTGGGACAGAGTGCCGAGGTGCGCTTCCTGAAAAAAGGCTGAGCTTCAGCTCAATGATGTATACAAAAAACTTCATAAAATAGCTTGTCAAAGGATTGTTTATGTGCTAACATTACATATGTAAGTAAGTTAAATATTCTATGGCAATGAAGCCACGCAGAGATTTGGGTGTATGACCTTTGTTCTGCGTGGCTGTTTTTGTTGCCTGAGTTATGTACAAATAGCGATGAAAAGGTGGTTTTAAAATGGAAGATTTACTGTATGTCATTCCTGCGAACTCTGAAAAAGCTGATATTGTTGCCATGCTGGAGGCTCATCCGGAGATAAAGTTCGTTTCCTTGGTTGGTATAGACCATGCGGGAAACGATACTGATGAGAAGATTCCTGTGCGGATTTTCCTGAAGGACATGGATGATTTCTATGCAGGCTCGGCAGTGCAGACAGATGGTTCTTCTGTTGTTTTGGCTGGTATCGCAACCTTGAACAATGCCAAGGTTGATATGCCTATTGATCCATCTGTAAACTGGTTTGTGGACTATAATTTTGAGAATTATGATGAGGAGACTGACAAGCCGATCGGCACGCTGCGTATTCCAGCATTCCTGATTCATGAGGGAAAGCGCGTAGATTCTCGTGCTGTCTTGAAGGATACTTTGGATTACGTAAAGAAGGAATTGCTGAAGATTTTCCACAGCTCAGGCACTATTTCTGGCTTGGAGCATATCAATGGCGCAGATGTAGATGATATCTGCTTCACCTCTGCTACCGAGCTTGAGTTTTGGGTAAAGACTCCGCTCGAGGATGCCAACATTGAAGAGATGTCTGCTTCCCAGGTTATGCAGGAGCAGTATTGGCAGCGTACCCACGGCATTGTCCGCAATGCCTTGGAGCAGGCAGTTCTGCTTTTGGATAGGTACGGGCTGAATGTGGAGATGGGTCATAAGGAAGTCGGCGGCATCAAGGCGCATCTTGATGAGTCAGGTCGCATGGTCAGCGTATGCGAGCAGATCGAGGTTGACTGGAAGTATGCAGATGCCCTGCAGGCCGCAGATAATGAGCTGATCGTCCGTACCCTGATTCGCGAGGTATTCCGTGTAAACGGCTTGGAGGTTTCCTTCAAGGCCAAGCCAATGATTGGCTTGGCAGGTAACGGCGAGCACACCCATATCGGCATGGGCGCAATCATGAAGGACGGCAAGTTCTATAATCTGTTTGCGCCGAAGGATATGACCGCGGACTTCATGAGCGCTATCGGCTATGGCGCTATCATGGGCCTTTTGAAGAACTACGAGGTTATCAATCCATTCGTATCAGCTACGAATGACTCCCTGAACCGCTTAAAGCCTGGCTTTGAGGCTCCTGTATGCATCGTTACCTCCCTTGGACATACTCCGGCTGTTCCGTCTCGTAACCGTACCATCCTGGCAGGTCTGATTCGTGACATCAAGAATCCTGCAGCCACACGCTTCGAGCTGCGCGCCTGCAACCCGTATACCAATACCTATCTTGTACTGGCTGCCATTTATTCTGCTGTTTTGGACGGTATTGAGTACGCCGCTGACAAGACTACGGCTGAACTTTTGGCAGAGCTTTCCAAGGAGGCTGGCGAAGAGGCTGGCTATTTGGAGAAGGATCGTGCTTATCGCTCTGAGAAGGATGTATTTGAGGATTACACCGATGAGGAGCGCAACCGCCTCTTTGGTGCACCTCCTGCAACCGTATGGGAGAATCTGTCCAGCTTGGACAATTATCCTGAGAAGCGTGCTACTGTATGCGCTTCTGGTGCGTTTACCGATGCCATTATTGATGCCTTCAAGGCTGGTGCATTGCTCCGCTGGAAGACTGAGCTTATCAGCCGTATCATTCCTGAGAACCGCGACATCGTGCGTGCCTGCAAGGAGATTGTTTCCGACTATGTTACTGATCAGGATTCTTACAACTGGAACAAGATCAATGGCCTGCGCTGCTACTTGGCAAAGGATAGCATTGATGAGAAGTCTTTGTTCACCCTGCTGAAGACGGCTCTCTTAGAGGGCGATTACGAGACTGCGTCTGGCTTGCAGGTTGAGATGTATGATAAAATGGAGGAGCTGAAGGCACTCTATGATGCATACCAGAAGAATATGATTTGATAGACTGATATAGAAAATGGCTGTCGTAAAAGGTGATTTTTCATCTGGCGGCAGCCATTTTTTATTTAAAATAAAAAAAGATTTGACAAAACAGATACATGCTGATATAATCTTTAATTGTTCGGTGCTTGTTGAAGTGCCACCAAATGTCGCGGGATGGAGCAGTAGGTAGCTCGTCGGGCTCATAACCCGAAGGTCAGAGGTTCGAGTCCTCTTCCCGCAACCAATTCGTTTTCATGCTGATATAGCTCAGTAGGTAGAGCGCATCCTTGGTAAGGATGAGGTCACCAGTTCAACTCTGGTTATCAGCTCCATTATATGGCTGCGTAGCTCAGTTGGCTAGAGCATTCGGTTCATACCCGGAGTGTCAGGAGTTCAAATCTCTTCGCAGCCACCAATTGAATTTTTGAGCTGTCTGCCTGAGGCATCAGGCGACGGCTCTTTTTGTATTTGTTGAGATGCCAAAATCATGCAGTTATTGCATCATGCAGAAATGACTACTTAGCTTTTTAGTTTGTAATGTATTGCTGATAGCGGGGAGGACGGGGCGATGGAACTTCGGGTACTAAATTATTTTTTGGCAATAGCCAGGGAAGAAAATTTTACACGGGCGGCAGAGCAGCTTCATGTGACGCAGCCGACCCTTTCACGACAGATAGCGGATTTAGAGCAGGAGCTGGGAGTAAAGCTGTTTATGCGCAGCAACCACCACATCATACTCACGGAGGACGGCATGGTGCTGAAGCGTCGCGCTCAGGAAATTCTCTCTTTGGCAGATAAGACCAAGCGAGATTTTCTCTCCAAGGATAAATCCCTAGAGGGCACTATTTATATCGGCAGCGGCGAGTTTCTTTCTACACGGATTTTGACTGACTGCATTGCGGCATTTCGCCAGAGGCATCCCTTGGTGCGTTATGATTTTTATAGCGGCAATACGGGCAACATCAAGGATAATATCGAGCGCGGGCTGCTGGATATGGGACTTATCATGGAGCCTGTGGATATTCGCAAATACGAGTTTGTTTCCATGCCGATTAGAGAACAATGGGGAGCATTTGTGCGCATCGGGACGCCGCTGGCAGAAAAGGATGCTATTTCGCCACAGGATTTAGTGGGTATGCCGCTTATTTCTAGTACAGGCGAGATAGCGAGGAGCAATGTCAGCAAGTGGCTGGGAGAATACAAGGACAAAGTGGATATTATTGCCGGCGGCAATCTGCTCTACAATCAGGCGTTGATGGCGCAGAGCAATGTGGGGGCGACAATGGGCGTGCGGTTGAATTGTCATTACGATGGGACGCGCTTTGTGCCGCTGTCGCCGCCTTTGGAAGCTGGTACATCGCTTGCGTGGAAAAAGGAACAGGTTTTTTCGGCAGCAGTAGCTTCCTTTATCGAATTTGCCAAGACATACATATCGAGCATATCTCATGATAATTTATAAGTATTAGACATATCAAGCGAATATCAGTAAAATAAAGATGTTCTAGGACAGGGCAGCTTTATTTTTTTGAAAGGAACAAGGATATGACGATTGAGGAAGCCAGTCAAGCCTATGGCATACCCATAAGCGTCTTGCAGGAATACGAACGTTGGGGGCTGTGCAGCGAAGTGAAGAAGGTCATGGGGGCGTGGCACTACGATGAGACGGATATTGAGAGGCTGAGCCTCATCCTGACATTGCATGATGTCGGGTTCTCTCATGAGGAGATTGAACGCTATATGCGTCTCTTGGTATCTGACAAGGATACGTCAAGGGAGCGTATGCACATGCTTCGCGAGAAGCGGAACGGCACTCTTGATGAGATTCACTTCAAGCAGAAGCAGCTTGACAGATTGGATTATCTGCGTTTTGAGATTGCCAAAAGCAAGAAAGGCAAGTAGAATAAAAAGGAGGTTTTTCCTATGAAAAAGTTTTTTTCACTATTATTTTCAGCATGTATGCTGATGACGCTGACCGCCTGCGGCAGCAGTACGGCGTCAGGCAGCGAGGGTGCGTCTTCTCAGGCGGCTGCGTCGTCCAATAAGGACGATGCTCAAGCGCAGGCAAAAAGCAAGACCTTAGTGGTGTATTTTTCTGCCAGCGGCAATACCAAGTCAGTTGCAGAAAGGATTGCCAGCCTTGCCAAGGCTGATACCTATGAAATCGTGCCGGCTGAGCCTTATACCGCTGATGATTTGAACTACAATGTTGACAACTGCCGTGCCAATATGGAAATGAAGGATGCCGCCGCTCGTCCGGCTATCGGCAGCAAGGCTATTGATATTTCCCAGTATGATACCGTGATTATCGGCTATCCAATCTGGTGGGGCACGATGCCCAGGGTTATCAACACCTTTTTAGATGCCTATGACCTTTCGGGCAAAACAGTTCTGCCATTCTGCACTTCCGGCGGCAGCGATGTCGTACAGTCCGTGTCGGATATTCGCAGTGCAGAGCCAGGGGCAGACGTCCGTAGCGGACTGCATGCACAAAATGCGCATGACAGCGCTATCGAGGGCTGGCTGAAGGACAACGGCATCGGCAAATAGCCAGAATATTTTGCGTAGATGGCGATGAGATGAATGGAGGTTTTTATATGGAATATACGAAGCTGGGCAAGACAGATATTGAGATTTCCAAGGTATGCGTTGGCTGCATGAGCTTTGGCAAGGCAGGGACGATGCATCAGTGGACGCTTGATGAGGAGGCTACGGAGGGCGTTGTCAGACATTCCTTGGAGCAGGGAATCAATTTTTTTGATACTGCCAATGTCTATTCTGCTGGAACGAGCGAGGAGTATCTAGGCAGGGCATTGAAGAAGAATGTTGCCCGTGACAAGGTAGTTATTGCTTCCAAGGTTTATTTCAATCCGGGCAGGCTTTCCCGTGAGGCTATCCACAGGGAAATTGATGGCAGCCTGAAGCGCCTAGGGACGGATTATCTTGACCTCTATATTATTCATCGCTTTGATTATGAAACGCCTATCGAGGAAACCATGGAAGCGCTGAATGAGCTGGTCAAGGCAGGCAAGGTTCGGGCATTGGGAGCTTCGGCGATGTATGGCTATCAGTTCTACAATATGCAGCTTTGCGCCCGTGATCACGGCTGGGCGAGATTTGAGGCGATGGAGAATCATTACAATCTGCTCTATCGCGAGGACGAAAAGGAGCTTGTGCCTATCTGCAAGCAGATGGACGTGAGCCTGATGCCGTATAGTCCGCTGGCAGCCGGACATTTGACGCGCCCGACATGGAATACGGATACCCTGCGCAGCAAGACTGACCGTGTTGCCATGGGGAAGTATGACAGCACAGAGGAGCAGGATATACGGATTGTCAGCCGTGTACATGAGCTGGCAGAAAAATACGGCGTGAAGATGCAGGAGATTGCCCTGGCATGGCATTGGGCAAAGGGCGTGGCTTCGCCTATCGTCGGTGCTACCAAGACAAAGTACATTGATGATGCTGTCAATGCCATGAATGTCAAGCTGACCGCAGAAGATGCTGCCTATTTGGAGGAATTGTATGTTCCGCATCGCGTTGTCGGCGCTATAAATGCCAATCCGCCGCAGGATGTATACCTGCTGGATGAGAAAAAGTAACTTCTAACCAAGCTCTCCATATTTATAAATTCTGATATGCCCTCTGCAGGCTTGCTTCTGCGGAGGGCGTTATTTTTTTGCTTTACTCGATAGGGTAAATGATATATCATAGAAATAGTTTATCAGATTGCAGTCTAATGGAGGTTTGCGTTTATGTCCGAGAATATTCCCTTTGCTCATTTACATGTACATACGGAGTACAGCCTTTTGGATGGAGCTAATAAAATCAAGCCTCTTGTGTCCATGGTCAAGGAGATGGGCATGGAATACATCGCCATCACGGATCATGGAAATATGTTCGGCATCATGGAGTTCTACAAGACCTGCAAGGCAGAGGGAATCAATCCCGTTATCGGCTGCGAGGTGTATGTTGCGCCGCGGGATCGGCATGAGCAGTACGAGATTGACGGTACGAGGTATTATCATCTGATCCTTTTGGCTGAGAATAATGAGGGATACAAAAATTTGGTTCAGCTCGTATCGAGAGCCAATACAGAGGGAATGTACTACAAGCCGCGAGTGGACAAGGAGCTGTTGCGTCAGTACAGCAAGGGTCTGATTTGCCTTAGTGCATGTATTGCCGGCGAGGTTCCAGCATGGATCATTCGCGGCGATATGTATAGAGCCGAGAAAGCCCTGCAAGATTATCTGGAAATTTTTGGTCCTGAGAATTATTTCATTGAAATTCAAAATCATGGCATGCCAGAGGAAAAAATTGCCATGGATGGCATCATACCCTTGGCGAAAAAGTACAACCTAGGCTTGGTGGCGACCAATGATGCTCATTATCTCAAAAAAGAGGACGGCGAGTTCCACGAGGTGCTTTTGTGTATTCAGACAGGCAAGACGCTGGATGACGCAAATAGAATGAAGTTTTCCAGTAATGATTACTATCTCAAATCACCGGCAGAAATGGCTGGCATCTTTCGGGAATATCCGGAAGCTATTGCCAATACGGTCAAAATCGCCTCACGCTGTCATGTGGAATTTGATTTTGACCATCGGCATCTGCCTGTGTTTCCGCTGCCGGAGGGCATGACGGATGAAATGTATCTGAGGAAGCTATGCGAGGACAAGCTGCCGGAGAGATATGCAGATATTACGCCACAGGTCAGGGAACGCCTGGAGTATGAGCTGGGCGTTATTCACAGCATGGGCTTTGACAGCTATTTCCTTATCGTGTGGGATTTTATCAATTATGCCCGCAGCGTCAAGATTCCCGTAGGACCGGGGCGAGGCTCGGCAGCCGGCAGTATCGTGGCATATGCCTTGGGGATAACGGATTTAGACCCTTTGGAATATGATTTGCTCTTTGAGCGCTTTTTGAATCCGGAACGCGTCACTATGCCGGATATCGATATTGATTTTTGCTATGTACGGCGCGAGGAGGTTATCGAGTACGTCAAGAGGCGCTATGGCGAGGATCATGTCAGCCAGATTATTACCTTTGGCACATTGAAGGCAAAGAATGCCATCAGAGATGTGGCAAGGGCGATGGGGCTTTCCTATGCCGATGGCGACAGGGTAGCCAAGCTGATACCATCAGGTCCGAAGGTGACGCTGGACGGAGCATTGGAGGCTGTGGACAGCCTGCGCCAGCTCTACAACGAGGATGCCGCTGTGCACCGCCTGGTTGATATGGCAAGGCGCGTAGAGGGGCTGAGAAGAAACTGCGGCAAGCACGCTGCCGGAGTGGTGATAGCGAGAAACCCGATTACGGATTACATGCCGGTCATGATTGCAGATGGCGCTCTGGTAACGCAGTTTGAAAAGGACTTGGTAGAGGAGCTGGGACTTCTCAAAATGGATTTTTTGGGGCTTAGGACTCTGACGGTCATGGACGATGCTGTAAAGAATATTCAAAAGACGCACCATATCGACATAGATTTGCGCAAAATTCCGCACAAGGATGCCAAGACCTGCGCCATGCTCTGCGCTGGTGGCACGAGTGCTGTCTTTCAGATGGAGTCGGCTGGCATGACCAGGATTATGCGTGATTTGAAGCCGGAGGGCTTTACGGATTTGATACCTCTCGTAGCCCTGTATCGTCCAGGCCCTTTAGGGAGCGGCATGGTGGATGATTTTATTCAGGGTCGCCATGGCGTGAAGAAGGTAGAATATATGCATCCTCTCCTAGAACCTATTCTCAGGGAGACCTTTGGCGTGGTGCTTTATCAGGAGCAGGTTATGCAGATCGTGCAGGTCTTGGCAGGCTTTAGCCTCGGACAGGCGGATTTGCTGCGCCGTGCCATGGGTAAGAAGAAGGCGGCTATCCTGATGGCGCAAAAGGAAAATTTCCTCAAGGGAACGCAGCAAAGGGGAATTGATGATAGACTGGCAGAGAGGATATTTGACCTTTTGACGCACTTTGCCGACTACGGCTTCAACAAATCCCACAGTGCCGCCTATGCCTGGGTGGCATGGCAGACGGCTTACCTCAAGGCAAACTATCCTGAGGAATTTATGGCAGCCATGCTGACCAGCATCATGGACAATACGGACAAGGTGAGCAGCTATATAGAGCAGTGCCGCCATATGGGTATCAAGATTCTGCCGCCTGATATAAATGCCAGCCAGGTGAATTTCAGCGTAGACAAGGGCGGCATTAGATTCGGGCTGGCTGCCATCAAGAGCGTGGGAGAGACCGCTTTGTCCGTCATGGTGGCAGAGCGGGAGAAAAATGGTGCATTTTCCAGTCTGATGGATTTCTGCAACAGGGTGGATATGCATGCCATTAACAAGCGGCATATAGAGAATTTTATCCGCTGCGGCTGTTTTGACTCGCTTGGCTATCGCCGCGCACAGCTCCTGCAGGTCGTATCAAAGGTAGTGGATGCCGCAGTGACCCTGCAAAAGGAGCAAAATACGGGGCAGATAGGCTTGTTTGGGGATGAAGAGGTGCAGGAGGCAGCCGATATAAGGCTGCCGGATATTCCGGAAGCCCCGGGCGATGTAATGCTGTCCTGGGAAAAGGAAATCACCGGCTTTTATATTACCGGGCATCCTCTTGACAGGTATCGTGATAAAATATCCGGCTTGACGCCGATTGGACAGGTGCTGGCTGGCGAGATTCCCGATAAAAAGAAAATCAAGCTGGCAGGCACGGTCAGGGAATGTGTCCGCCGTACTACCAAAAAAGGCGATATGATGTGCTTTCTCCGTTTGGAGGACTACAGCCACAATATCCGCGTCTTGGTATTCCCAAAGATTTTTTATGCGTCCATGCACAATACGGAGCCTGATACCGCCGTGGTTATTATTGGCAGGGTAGACGTCAGTGGTGATGAGCGGGAAAAGATACAGTTTATTGCCGACAGCATCATACCTATGGACGAATATCTGCCGGATTATTACATCGCCCTGCGTCCGGAACAGGAAAAGCCGGAAATCTACAAGGCATTGCAGGAGATTTTCTTGCAGCACCATGGCAACTGCGTAGTGTATATTTATTATTATGGGACAAAAAAATTGACCATGAATGAAAAGAAATACTGGCTGGATGGCTCCCAGGAGGCTGTCAATAAAATCAAGAAGCTCTTGGGCGATGACAATGTGCGGCAGAGATAGTCACAAGGCAAAGGCTGGGCCTTGTGGCTTTGCCTTGTAAGAAACTCAAATTTGTGTTATCATAGAACAGTTAAGGTATATGAAAATTTAAATGAAAGTGAGGCGTTAACTTGCCTGCAATTACTTATGAATTGATTAAGCAGGACCCTGCAACAGGCGCGAGGGCCGGCATTATCCATACACCTCATGGGAGCTTTCCTACGCCGATTTTTATGCCAGTAGGAACACAAGGCTCTGTCAAGGGTGTATCACCGGAAGAGGTCAAGGAGCTGGGCGGCAGCATTATTCTCAGCAACACCTATCATCTCTTTCTCAGGCCTGGCTCGGCGCTGGTCAAGGAGGCTGGCGGCCTGCACAAATTTATGAACTGGGATGGCGCTATCCTGACGGATAGCGGCGGCTTTCAGGTATTCAGCCTTGGAGATTTGCGCAAGATTACCGAGGATGGCGTAACCTTCAGGTCGCATATCGATGGTTCCAAGAAATTCCTTTCACCAGAGGTATCGATGCAGGTGCAGATGGATTTAGGCTCTGATATCGTCATGGCGTTTGATGAGTGTATTCCTTATCCAGCGGACTATGCGTATACCAAGGCTTCTACGGAGCGAACGACTCGTTGGGCAAAGCGCTGCAAGGAATATATGACCAGTCCGCATCAAGGACTTTTCGGCATAGTTCAGGGCGGCATGTTCAAGGATTTGAGGACGCAGAGTGCTCAGGAGCTTATCGAGCTGGACTTCCCAGGCTACGCCGTGGGCGGTCTCAGCGTGGGCGAGCCGAAAGAGCTGATGTATGAAATGCTCGACCATACCGTTGAGCAGCTTCCGCAAAACAAGCCTAGGTATCTGATGGGCGTGGGTACGCCGGACTGCCTGGTCGAGGGCGTAATGCACGGCATTGATATGTTTGACTGCGTATTCCCGACGAGGGTAGCCAGAAATGGCACGGCTATGACCTGGCAGGGTCGCATGGTGATGAAAAACAGCGAATACACGCACGATTTCCGACCTATTGAGGAGGACTGCGATTGCTATGCCTGCCGCAACTATAGCAGGGCGTACATCAGGCATTTGATAAGGGCAAATGAGATTTTCGGACTCAGATTGCTGTCTATCCACAATCTGCGCTTCCTGCAAAGGTTTACGAGGGCGATGCGTCAGGCGATCATCGAGGAGCGATTTGGGCAGTTCCGTCGGGAGTTTTTGGATCAGTACAATTACAACGCCAAAAAGCCTATAGGATGACATACAAATGACGAGCAAAAAAGCAATGAGGCGGCAGGGCTTGGCATCAAGGCGGAGTCTTGCCAGTCAGCAAAGAATGGCAAAAAGCGCGCAGATAGCAGACAAGCTGTGCCATAGCCGCTTGTTCCAGCAGGCAGAATCGATATTTTGCTATGTTGGCTCTGAGGATGAGGTGCACACCATGGAAATCCTGCAGAGGGCTATAGCGCAGAAAAAAATGCTGACAGTGCCTTATATAACGGATGTCGCCAATGGCATCATGGAAGCGGCTGTTTTGCAAGCAATCGAAGCTCTAGTGCCTGGAGTATATGATATTCCAACTGCGCCGGAGAAGGATAGATGCTTTTTGGCAGGAAATTCTATTGACTTGGTGATTGTACCGGGAACGGCATTTGATAGGGACTGCCATCGCATCGGCATGGGCGGCGGCTTCTATGACCGCTTTCTGCAGCATGCCAATGCCTGCAGCGTGGCATTGGCATATGAATGTCAGATTTTTGAGCATCTGCCTGTGGAAATGCATGACCGACAGGTAGATTATATATTTACTGAAAGCAAAATTTATACAAGAGAGGATTTGAGGTAGTTGAGGAGAGACAGTCTTCTGAAGCTTCTGGCAGCAGTTGTGATTATTGTTGCTGTATTCTTCACCTTTGTCAGCCCTCTGGCATTATCCATCCGTCAGGGCTTGGATTTGCAGGGCGGCACTCACGTGGTCTTGGAGGCAGAAGATACGCCGGAAGCCACGGTTAATGAGGATGCCATGGAGCGTGTCGTGCGCATCATGGAAAAGCGTGTCAACGAGCTTGGCTTGGCAGAGCCTATTGTGCAGCGTCAGGGCGAGCGCCGCATTATTATTGAGCTGCCGGGCATCAAGGACCCGGATAAGGCGATTCAGGTTATCGGCAAGACCGCTATGCTGGAGTTTAAGACCGAAGAAGGGGAAACCGTTCTTACTGGTACTGACCTAAAGGATGCCAGAGAGCAGACAGACCAGCAGGGGCAGAACCTTGTAGGCTTGGAGTTTAGTCCGGAGGGAGCAGAGAAGTTTGCCACCCTGACGAGTCAGAATGTTGGCCGTACTATCGCTATACTCCTAGACGGCGAGGTGCTGACGGCACCGCGTGTCAACGAGGCTATTACTGGCGGCAAGGCAGTGATTACCGGTAACAAGACTTTGGAGGAAGCGCACAATCTGGCTATCCTGCTGAGAAGCGGCTCGCTTCCTGTAAAGGTAAATATTATTGAGACTCGCACCGTTGGACCTACCTTGGGACAGGATTCCAAGGACAAGTCCGTATTTGCCTTTACGATCGGCCTTGGCGCGGTAGTTTTGTTCATGGCGCTATTTTATCGCCTGTCCGGCGTAGTGGCAGACATCAGCCTGATGGCATATGTTATCATACTGCTGTTTGTGCTGAAGCTTTTGGATGCTACCCTGACCCTGCCGGGCGTAGCAGGCATCATCCTGTCCATCGGTATGGCGGTAGATGCCAACGTGCTGATTTTCGAGCATTTCAAGGAGGAATATCTCACGGGCAAGACCTTGCGCCTTTCCATGGATTCTGGCTTTTCCCGTGCCTTTACTACGATTTTTGACTCCAATATCACTACCATTATTGCCTCTGCCGTATTGTTCTGCTTTGGCACAGGCAGCATCCGTGGTTTTGCCATTACTTTGGGACTTGGCGTTATCATTTCCATGTTCACCGCTATTACCTTGACGCAATTTATGACCAAGAATCTGATTGCCGCCAACGTAATCAAAAATCCTTGGGTATATGGCATCAACAAGAAGCCACAGGTAGAGAAAGAGGTGAAGCAGCTTGGCTAAGATGAAGGTACAGCAGAATCTGCCCAAGATTCGCTTTGATATACTGAAGCGTTCCAAGCTTTGGTTTGCCATTTCCCTGTTGATTATTATTCCGGGTATTTTCTGTATGTTTACCAAGGGATTCAACTTTGGTATTGACTTTACAGGCGGCACTATCATGGAAATGGAGTTCCAGCAGGAGGTTACGCTGACCCAGGTGCGTGATGTGCTGCGTGACTATGATTTGGACAATTCCATGATTCAGTTGTCTGGCGAGGCGAGCAACGTCGAGTCCTCCAAGGACGTTATGATTCGTACCACCGATTTGGAAGAAAGCGAACGCAAGGCTGTTATGGCGAGCCTAAAGGAAAAAATCGGTGACTACACGGTTCTCCGCGAGGAAAAGGTGGGGGCAACCATCGGCGGCGAGCTGATCACCGATGCCTTGATGGCGACCGTTATTTCCTGGATTTTGATTATCCTCTATGTGTCCTATCGCTTTGAATGGCGTTTTGGCATATCTGCCATCCTGACCTTGATACACGATGTACTGATTGTGTTGGCAGTATTTTCCTTTACGCAGAAGCAGGTGGATTCCAGCTTCGTAGCGGCTATTTTGACCATTATCGGTTATTCCATCAATGATACCATCGTTATTTTTGACCGTATTCGCGAAAATCAGCGCTTGCATTTCAAGCGTGGCGGTGATTTGAACGAGCTGGCCAACAGGAGTATCTATCAGACTTTGACGCGTTCCCTGTACACGGTATTTACAGTTTTATTCACTACCTTTGCCCTGTACTTCTTCGGCGGAGATACCACCAAGGACTTCTCCTTCGCCCTTTTGATAGGCTTCTTCAGCGGCTCTTATTCTTCAATCTTTATTGCCAGCCCATTGTGGGTGCTGTTGAAGAAAAAGTTCCCTGCCAAAAAGATTTAAATTTAATAGCGGAAAGGCTTCGGTCTGTCCGCTATTTTTTTGCAAGAAATTTACTATCTTGAAGTTATTGAAGTTTATGTTGAAGTGAGTTTGAAGTAGACATTGAAGTTATCTTGAAGTATAATTGAAGCAACTTCAATATAAACATGAAAGGATAGTGCAATATGCAGTTAGAAGAGCTTCTTGGTAAAATAGTCATTGAAAATTCGACTACTGAGTATAAAGGAAGGCTAGACAGAGAAAACACTATTGGCTGGCTAAAAACAGTGGCAGGATTTGCCAATGCTTCTGGTGGAACAATGTACCTTGGCGTTGAAGATAAAAATCATAAATTATTGGGTTTTGATCGTACTGAAGCAGACAATGAGCGCAATTATTTTAATAATCAAGTAAATGAGCATATTATTCCACGTCCGTCTATTAAGATAGAATTTTTGCCATATACAATTAGAGATATAACTAAATTTATTTTACGCATTGTAGTAAGCACATCTTCTATTCGTCCCGTTATAGCAAAATTTAATGGCATACCATCCATATTTATGCGGCGTGATGGATTTACTAATGGAGCTACCTATGAAGAAATAAGGGAAATTAGTTTAGCAAGCAGCAATGCGGTATATGATACGTTATATTCAGACAAACAATATAATGCAGATAATTTTAAGGAACTTCAAGAATATTATGCACAACATAATAATGAGAAGAAACTTTCTTGTAAAGCACTCTCGTCATTGGGCTTTATGAATGAGAATAATTTTCTCTCAAATGGGGCAATCCTATTTTCCGATAATTATGACGGGTTAAAGACAGCTATGACGTGTTCTGTTTTTTCTGGCATTAACCGTGGCAGCGAAAGAATTGTTGCAGTAAATCGTTTTAAGGGCAATATTATTCGTGCGATAAAATATGCTTGTGAGTTCATAGAGCAAAGAATGAATCATGGCATGATAAAAATAGCAGATAGACATATTGAACAGCCAGCTTATCCGCCACGTGCTATTCTTGAAGGCGTGATTAACGCTATTGCACATAGGGATTATTTTTTGGATGGAACGCAAATACAGATAGACATGTTTCGTGATAGGCTGGAAATATCTTCTCCAGGCAGCTTTTATCAAGGTGCACCTATAGAGAAAACATATGATTTATCCTCTGTTATTTCAAAAAGAAGAAATGAGCTTATTTGTGGCATACTGGTTATGTGCAAGGTTATGGAGGCTGCTGGTACAGGCTTTGACAAAATAATTGAAGAATATTCTATGGCTGATATGAAACATAAGCCATATATTTATTCTGCATCAGATCATTTTACTTTAGTCCTGCCAGATATGACCTATAGTGAAGGAGTAGTCCTAGCAGGGGAAACAATAGAATATGTTCCTATAGAAAATGAAACTAAATATGATAAATTAGTATTGGCATTTTGCTATTTTGAGGCTCATGATGTTGCTGAAATTGCAAGCCATTTGCAAATAAGCAATTCTTCCTATTTGCGAAAAAAAGTGCTAGAAAATTTGGTTTTGCAGAAATTTTTAATTGCTGATAAAATTTCCAGAAAGAAAATATATCGCACTAATCCAGAAATGGTTCGCATGTCTTAATTTTTTATATATTGCAGGATTTGGTGCATTGATGCAGAAAATATATAACATATTGCAGGTATATTTTGGCAATTAGCGGGTTATTTATTCGCTATTAAGGTATGGTGGTATAAATGTATAAAATTAGTGAATTGGTGGGAATTTTTGAAGGCATAAGCTTTGACGGCGTAATCAATGATGCAGAGGTTAGGGAAATTAAGGATTGGTTGAGAAAAAATAGGTATACGGCACAGGCACAAATCGAAGTAGCCTTAATCAATATATTAGATGCAACCTTTATAGATGGTGAAATTGTCAAAGAAAATAAAGATGATGCTGAGACTTTCTGCCATGAATACACATCCTTGCCGGAATATATAAACGATATTAGCAAGTTATTTGAGTTATATGGGATAATAACTGGCATTACATGTGATGGCATTATAAATACTTTAGAGAAAAATAAATTATCAGAATGGATAAATAAAAATAAAAAATTCATATTCAATGAAGATAATAAAGGCTTAATGCCACTGTTTACAAAAATTTATAGTCATCCAGAGGATATTGAAAATATTCGACGTATAATAACGGAAATTATCCAACAAAGAAAAGCTGCGAAAAAAATAGAATGGAAAATAGAATATTTGCGAGAGCTTGTGCGAGAAGGAAATAACATAGGCAGTTTGCTTTTGGATTTTATGGCAGATATTAATGATTTTAAATTTATTCATGACAAGGCAGAAAAAATTCTTAATGAGTATTTAGAATCATATACAGGCTCTAAAAATAGCGGGTGGGAATATGTTATTATTTCTTTGTCTATAATGGAGATGCTGGAATATAAGGGAAATTTTTATGATGTAGTTAAAAGCAAATACAAAACTTTATATGGTTTGTGTGCCAAGGAACAAAAAGTAGAAGGTGTAATTAGGGATTTTATATCTTTATATTCAAATAATCCAAATAATAAAAGAAAAATTAATGTAATTTTAGAAAATACTTTAGTGCCTAAAAATTTTTTACCAGATTTCTTTGATTTTATATATGACATATACGAAGAAAATTTTGATAATGTTTTGCCTGAAAAACTTAATGAGGAAATAAGTGCAGTTTATAATGCCTTGCAAGAGGAGCTGTCCGATAACAAGGAAGAGATTATTATATCTAGCAAGTCGTATAAACTGTTACGTTCAACGAGGCGTTTAATGTGTAATGCTAATCCAACAGATGGTATAGTTACCTTAAGCGCTATGGTAATGGAATTAATAGATAGTTATTTATGGGGTAAATCTCAAAATAGGGATAATACATATCTACAGTATGGATTTGAAAACTGGCTCAAAAAACATGGCAAGAAACTTAATAAAAAATACAGGACAAGAAAATCAAGCGAGAACTATAGTCGCTGGCAACCGAGATTTAGGTTGCTTCATAATAGTCAGGTCATATTAGATTTGCCTACTCACAACATAAATAATTGTTTCGATTATACTGCTATAAGTGTATTGGTGGAAGAGAAAGGTATTATTCATGAATACAATCATACTATGCTGGATATCAGAAAGATTATTGGCGGCTTTAAAATTATGAGCCATGAAAAACCATTAAATCATCCACTGGATAATGTATCTTATAAAGTGCTTGTTGGCGGTGAAGCAATATATGATTCAAGGGAACAGTTATACAGAGATAAGATAATTTTTGATGATAATGGGCAGGAATTGCGTAATAATACAGATTATTCAGGTATGGCATATATATGCTGTAGTTATGATATTGAAAATGAAGAACTGGCCCATAAATGTGCAGGATATAAATTATATGCATGTGATGCAGAAAAAATTAAAAAACTTGCCATAGGAGATGATACATTTAACTTTGTATCAAAAGAAAAAAGCTATTTGGTAGGAAAAGCCATAAAGGGTTGTTGCATATATGATAAGACTAATGCTGAAAGTTTGCAGGTATATAGTAGCATGGAAGCATTGTGTGTAAATATTGATGATACGTTCCAATATGAGATTGTCATTGATAATAAGCCCAGGAAGTTACAGTCACTGCCACATGAAAAAAAGTCATATCAGTTGTGGAAATTTGATTTGCGAGATTTTCATCTGCAAATGGGAATACATAGACTGTTTGTTTATAAAGTGGAAAAAAGCACAAGGAGTGTGTATTTAAAAAATCCTTTGCTATTGACAATGTACAATTTAGTGCAAAAAGCATTACTGACAAGATTTATAGCATAGGTTTTAGCTCGAAAATATGTCCATGTGAATTTTCTGACTATGATATAAATATAAAAAATTATCGTATGGATATGTTGACCTTCAAAAATGCAGAAGGAAATGAATACGTATATAAAGTTCCTTTCAAATTTAAGCTGTATCGCCTAGATGGTGGTGAATGGTGCAGCTTTGATGAGTATATATGGGGAAAGGATGTCAAATCAGATAGCACGTTAGAGCTTTGGGGGACAGACTATAAGAAGTTGACATATAGGGAAAAATCTTTAGGCAGTGCAAATAATTATATTGAGGGCTATTCTAGCGAAGATATCACTACCGTTTTTCAGATAGGAGAATTAAAATCTTCTAGCAGTGATATTTTGGTATTGCATTTTGAAGATGGCAGTCAGATAAGGTGGTACAACAAATGCAAACTTGATAAGGCTAAGACTTCAATACGCTATGATTCTCGCAGCCATGAGCTGAATATTTTGCCTGTATGCTTTGGCAAGGACAGTTTGTCATATGTTGTTTCCGCTGAAAATGGTGCAGAGGTTGCTTCAGGGAAATTGACCAATGGGCAGGTAGTGTCAGTAGAGAATATTGATGCTTTTAGAATATATAGGATTTGTATTTCTGCCAAACCAAGTGTCTTACTTGCTAAAGAATATGTTTTGCTGGATAGGCAAAAATCATTTTTTTCAGCAGAAAATTTGGAGAATAAGACTTTTAAAATTGTATCGCTTACATGTGAGCCATATATTAAGCGCTACAAGAAGTTTAAAAGAGAAACACACAATATTAGGCATATGTATATTAGGTATTTGGCTAAATCTGAGAAAGGTTACGAGGCAGAGATTTTAAAGAAAAAAAGGTATGTTGGAAATGTAGAATATGTACCAGCAATGAAAATTCTTGGTCACATCAAAGCAGAAATATGCAATGTTGAAGATAAGACTGCTCATGTATATCTAAGCACTATGGGAGGAGGTGATGGATTGCTAATGAATAGAGATCATCCAGCCATCCTAGACAACGATTCTGTAAAAAATGCAGAAGATATATATTGGATTACGATGAAGATTGAACCAATAGAGATGCAAGGAGATTGAATCTATGGACAAATACAATGCAATTCAAAAGACTAGATATATTAAGGATAGATATAAAAATTATCTTAGGACGATTTTTAAATTTGGAGATGAAAATCTTCAGCACAGTTATGAAAAGCTCTTAAATGAGCAGGTTTTATTCAAGGGACCTTATGTGAGCTTGGATATGCCGTTTGTAAGAGGCAAAAATCTTGCAGAGCTGATGGAAGAAGGAATAGTTTGCAAATCATTTAGGAAGCTGTCGGAAATTGATTTTGAAAGACCATTGTACGCACATCAAGAAAGAGCTATTAGGCATATAGGACAAGGCAGGGGAGCGATTATCACTACAGGTACTGGTTCTGGAAAAACAGAAAGCTTTTTATATCCTATATTGAATGACATCTTAAAGGAGATTGAAGCAGGCAGCCAGCAGCCAGGCATCAGGGCTATGCTGCTATATCCTATGAATGCCTTGATAAATGACCAAATAGATAGAATAAGGGATAGGTTGCAAGATTGTCCTGAAATAACCTTTGGCTGCTTTACAGGGGAAACAAAGGAAAAGGTATCAGAGGCAGAGCGTGCCCGGTTGGAAAGCGAAAATGAAATAAAGATACCCCCTAATGAGCTTTTGTCCAGAGAAGAGATGCGCAAAACGCCGCCGCATATTTTGTTTACAAATTATTCTATGCTGGAATATATGCTCATCCGTCCTGATGATTACAAATTATTTGCGCCAGAAAATCTTCATAATTGGAAGTATGTTGTGTTAGATGAAGCGCATACCTATAGCGGAGCAACAGGCATTGAATTGTCATTTCTCCTACGGCGGGTGACAGGCTTTGCACCTAAAAGGCCAAATTTTATCTTGACAAGTGCTACCTTGGGCGAACGGGGAAAATCAGAAAAAGAAATAGCAGAATTTGCCAGCAAGTTGACAGGGAATGATTTTGTGCCTAATGATATAATTTTGCAGACAGATATGCTTTTGACAAGGAATTATTGCGATATGTGATATCTGGAGCGGACTATACGGATATGCTAAATTCAGTGAAGAATAATAATTTGGATGAGCACGTGCTAGATAAGTATCACGTAGATAAATCGAATAGTATAGAAAATACCTTGTACAGTATGCTGATTCAGGATAAAAACACGTATAAGCTATATGAAATACTGCATGATGCGCCAAAGGATTTTTCAGATATTTTGCAAGAGTATAATGGCACACTAGCAGAGGAAGAACTTGCTAGTTTGATAGAGCTTTTGAAGTATGCAGAGAATAAGGATCACAGAAGAATATTTGATTTAAAATATCATTCTTTTGTGCGACCATTGTCAGGAGCATATATTTCTATGGCAAAAGAACCTGAGCTTACCTTGTGCAAGACTGGCAATATAGGAGAGTATAAAGCTTTCGAGGTTGGTGTATGCAATTATTGTGGAGTGTTGTATCTTATTGGCAAAATAAAGTATGATGAAAAAACGAAGCTATCACGACTTGTTCAAAATCAGGAAGTAGATATTTATGAAAATTATGGCGATAAAAAATTTGTTCAGTTGGATTATTTCCTCTTAGATAACAATGTCAGTGAAGAAGATGAGGAGTTAGACAGCGAGGTTTTAGAGAAATTTGATGTATGCAGCAAATGTGGAGCGTGCAAGCCAAGTGATAATGTAAATAATAAAATGTGCGATTGTGGACAAGAGTTCCAATTTCCTGCTTATCGTGTTGTTCGCAAAGAAGAAGGCAAACGTAATTACGCCGCTGAGAGCTACAATAATTTAACGAGATGTCCTATTTGTGGTCAGCAGCATAATGCTGGCGTAGTGAGGGCATTTAATTTGGGCAAGGATAAGGGAACAGCTACCATAGGTCAGTTTCTGTTTGAGGCTTTAGATGATGAGGAGCAAAAAGCAACCCCAAAAGTAAAAGAAAAGTTCAGTTTTTTGGCTAAAAAAACAAGATGGACAGCAGAAAAGACGGAAAAAATTAAGCAATTTTTGACCTTTTCCGATAGTAGACAGCAAGCCAGCTTTGCAGCGGTATATTTTGATGCTATTATGCAAAAGTCATTGTATCGCAGATTGATATGGAAGGTTATAGGGGAGAATAAATATCAGGATTTAGATTTTGAGACTGTTTTGGCGGAATTGCAGCAACTCATAAAAGATAATAATTTGTTTGAATATGAGAATAGCGAGAATCAATTAGATGCTTACAAAAATGCTTGGATTGCCCTGCTTGGCGATCTGCTGAAAAGAGATGGACAGTGGGATAGCGAGGGCTTAGGAATCTATTTCTTTGACTTGGATCTATCAAGCATTATGTCTGGTATCGGTGACGAAGACTTAAAATATCTAGAAAAATATAATTTAAATAAAGAATCCTTTGAAAGCCTGATGCAGATAGTCTTGGAGGTATTTAAAACAGCACCAGCTATCGAATATGTTAAATCAAAGCTTAGCCCAGATGAAAAAATAGAATATTTGGAGTATAAAGGGTATGATAAATATATTTGCTATAAGGCTGGAAAATCAAAAATAGGAATAAGAAGCTTTATGCCCATCAAAGCAGAACAGGGCAACCGCATAGTGCGTTATGTTCAAAAGGCATGTGGTTTAGATAGCAATGCTGCAGCCGAGTTGTTAGATGTGATTTTTAACAAAGTATTGTTAGAGGCGTGCGAAAAGTCTATTCACAAGAGGGGGAGTGGCGAATATCAAATCAAGGCAAGCAAATATATTATTAAAAACTATAAAAATCACAAATATTACCAGTGCCAGAAATGCCACAGGCTGACACCATATAATGTTAATAATGCTTGCATAAAAGATAAATGTACAGGTAGCCTCAAAGAAATCAATCCCGATGAAGTGTTGAAGGATAATTTCTATCGTAATGAATACATGAATGGGCGTATAGAAAAAGTAATTATTAAAGAACACACGGCACAATTAGATCGAAAAATAGCAAGATTGTATCAAAATGATTTTAAAAATAAAAAAATAAATATTCTAAGCTGTTCTACAACCTTTGAAATGGGTATTGATTTGGGTGATTTAGATACTGTTTACATGCGAAATATTCCGCCATCGCCAGCCAACTATGTGCAAAGAGCAGGCCGGGCGGGCAGGGCCCCGAATAAATCTGCATTTGTATTGACATATTGCAATGATACATCTCATGACTATACATATTTTATGAGTCCTGAGAAAATGATTTCAGGTACTATCAAGCCGCCTTATTTTGAAATGGAGAACAGAAAAATAATGTCAAGGCACTTGTTCGCCGCTAGCCTTGGATTTTTCTTTAAGAAATACCCAGATTATTTTGATTTTAAGGAAATGGTTTTAGGTAAAGGGGAAGACGCATTTTATACATATATACAGAAAAAGCATCACAATTTATCTGCATATATTGATGAAAAGATTATTCCAGAAGAGAGTTTCGTTAAAGAGCATAGTTTTGCCTGGTTTGATGCAAATAATAATAATTTGAAATTATGCATAGAGAATTTGCAAAATATTCTACAGGAATACGAAAATCTCAGGGAAGAAGCTGCTAATCCCCCAAGCGGGACAAAGCCTGACTATAAGAAAGCTAGTGAATATCAAAAGCAAATTGACAGGATAAAAAATACAAATATTTTGAAGCTGCTGTCGACACAGGGCGTTATACCTCGATATGGTTTCCCTGTGGATGTGGTAAATTTGGATGTTTATACTCATGATGGCTGTAAGGATAATAGCTTGGATTTGAATCGTGACCTGAAAATAGCAATTTCGGAGTATGCACCTGAATCAGAGGTTATTGTAAACGGGAAAAAATATACATCTCGCTACATAGGTATACCACACGCTCATGAACTGCCAAAGTATAATTATGTGCAGTGTCCAGAATGCAATGGCAAAAATATCATTCTTGGCGAGCAGGCAAACAAATGCAAGTATTGTGGACAGGATATTGCTGATGTGACAAGTAGATCGTTTATAATACCTGAGAGTGGATTTAAAACTGGAGATAACAATACCAGTGGAAGAATGAAGCCACGAAAAACCTATGCAGGAGAGGTGTCATACATTGGCGGTGGCGAAAACAGCCGCATGGAATGCAGGCTGTCCGATAGCATATGCGTGTCTACAAGCAGCGATGATGAATTGATGGTGATGAATCGAGCAAACTTTGTGATGTGCCCTACATGTGGCTATAGCGAAAGAGCACCCTTTAAATCTCCTAAGATTGCGAAAAAACATCAAAATTATCATAGGCGTGCCTGCATGTGCCAAAAGCTAAGTCCGACTCAGATAGGATATGTTTTTAAGACTGACGTTGCTAGAATTAGTATAGAGTTTTTATCATATGAAGATGAATCTTCATATGATAAGGCATTGTCATTTTTGTATGCATTTTTGGAGGGCATCAGCATTGCTTTGTCTATTGACAGGCGAGATATAGATGGCATAGTAGAAAGAAATTTTGAACAAAAAATCTATGATATTTTGATATATGATTCTGTGCCAGGCGGAGCAGGTTATGTAAAACGCTTATTGGATAAAATAGCCGTAAAAGAAGCACTTGAAGCTGCCAAAGATAAAATAAGCCACGATTGCTGTGATGAAAATACTTCCTGCTATAATTGCCTGCGCAATTATTATAATCAGGCATTTCATGCACGGTTGAAAAGAAAGTATGCAAAGAAGGTAATCGGGAAAGCCTTAGGTAGCCTAGACAGGAAATAAGCATAATAACTCAAAATAATGTGTTTGCAATTAAAACAGTATCATACCGAAATATGAGGATATTTTACTATGATACTGTTTTATATTTTTATAGTTTTTTGCTTGCTGTGTTTGAAGTTGGATTTGTTTTTGCTATAATATAGGAAATAAGTATGCAATCATTAGGCGTAGCCAAAAGGCTATGCAGTGCAATAAGGAAAGGCAGGACATGGTTATGGATATGGAGCTTTTACATAGATTTAGGGAAAATGGGTTGGTGAAAAACAATCTGCATACCGCCAAGACGGAGCATTTGGGTGCACCGCCGATTCAGAAGGCGTATCCGCAGGATGCAGAGCTGATTCCTTTGCCGGAACCAGATTTTTTGGAGGACCATCAGGTGAGTTTCTTGGAGCTTATGGAGCTGAGGGCTACGGTGCGTGACTATAGCCAGCAGCCGTTGACCATGAAGGAGCTGAGCTATCTTCTTTGGTGCACGCAGGGCGTTAAGATGGTCCTGCATGGAGGAGCTACGAAGCGGACTGTGCCGTCAGCAGGAGCGCGCAATGCCTTTGAAACATATCTCTATATTGACAAGGCAGAGGGGCTGACGCCAGGAATTTATCGTTTTTTGGCAGTAGAGCATGCTCTTTTGCCTGTGGAATTGGGCGATGAGGTTAAGGAAAAACTGGCAGCAGGCTTTAACAAGGTGAATATGTATCGTCAGGCGGCAGTTACCTTCATGTGGGCTGCGGTGCTTGAACGCATGGAGTATGCATTTGGCGGCAGGGCATTGCAATATCTCTATATTGATGCAGGACACGTGTGCCAAAATCTTTATTTGGCAGGCTATACCATCGATGTAGGAGTTTGTGCTATCGGGCATTTCAATGATACGGAGCTGAATGATTTTCTGGGACTGGATGGAGAGCAGGAGTTTGTGGTTTATGCGGCTCATGCTGGAAAAAATAAATAGAGAATAGGATGGATGGTTATGGGAAAAAGCAAATACAGTATTCCTATATATGCTCCGATGAGTGGCAGCGTGGTAGATTTGGGTCAGGTGCCTGACCCTGTCTATTCCCAAAGAATGATGGGAGACGGGGTGGCGATTATACCGGAGGAAGGCACGATGTTCAGTCCTGTCAATGGTTATGTCAGCGTGGTAGCAGGCGATAAGCATGCCTTTGGCTTTACTACGGATACAGGCTTGGAGATTCTGGTGCATCTGGGGGTGGATAGCAAAGTGCAGGAGGATTGCGTTGCTGTGCATGTCAAGGTAAATGACAGAGTTCAGGCTGGAGACATGGTTGCGGAATTTGATTTGGAAAAGCTAAAATCCAGAGGTGTCAATACAATCACGCCGATTATCATCTGTGGCGGTTTGGACGATAAGAAGGTCGAACCGGCTACAGGCCATATACTTGCCGGCTCAGGCGCAGTTATGACGGTTATTGATGTGGCAGCCATGGCGAGGGACGAAGCAGCCAAAAAGGCGCAAGAATCAGATGGCAATGCAAACGAGCCGGAAGAGAAGGAGGCTAGAGAGCACCATTCTGCTCAAAAGCAGGAAGCTGCCGATAAAAAGGAGGACGAGGCAGAAAAAGAAGCCCTTGATTTTTTGCGGAACAAAAGGAACTGGGTAAAGCTCATCGGTGGATTTGTGGCGTTGACTGCGCTGATGGTGGTAATCTTTGTCAGCATTGCCATGTATATCGGCCACTAGGAGAATTTTACGCAGATGGATTTGACAGATACGATAGATACATTAAAGGGCGTGGGTCCTAGAAAGCTCAAGTATTTGCAGCAGATGGGCATCGGCACCCTGTTTGACCTGCTGACATATTATCCGCGCAGCTATGAGGATCAGAGCGTTGTGACGCCTATAGGCAGCCTGCAGGCTGGTGAGACGGCTACGGTGGCTGGCACGATTACGGGCGTACAGGAAAAAATGGCAGCTCGCAGGCGCATGACGATTCTGACGGCTTTTATTGCCGATGGAACAGGCTATTTGCAGCTTACCTGGTTCAATCAGAAATTTCTCAAGGAAAAGCTCAAAATAGGCAGCCGGATTTTCGCTACAGGCAAGATTTCCTATACGTATGGCGGTCGGGGCAGTCTCGCCATGAGCCAGCTTGCTTCGTGGGAAATCCTTCAAAAAGAGGATGCGCCAGATGCTAAATGCGGTATACTGCCTGTGTATAGCGTTACGGACAAGGTTAATCAAAAGTTCATGCGGCAGCTTACCAGCCAAGCCTTGAAGGGAGAGCCGGGGGCATCTGGCGTGGAGCTGCCGGAGGTAATTCCGTCAGATATTTGCCAGGAATATCACCTGTTGGAACGCAATCAGGCGATTCGGGAAGTGCATTATCCATCCGATAGGCAGCAGCTTCAGGCGGCTAGGTATCGTTTGTCCTTTGAGGAGCTGTATCTTATCCAGTGCGGTCTGTTGCTCTTGAAAAAGCAAAGCCAGGAGCAGAGACAGGGAATCTGCCACAGGGTCAATGGCTATCTAGTCAGACAGCTCTCTCAAGCATTGCCGTTTCAGCTTACGGATGACCAGCAAGAGGCGTGGCAGGATATTTGTCATGACATGGAGAGCTATATTCCCATGCGCCGTCTTTTACAGGGCGATGTAGGCTCTGGCAAGACCGTGGTAGCGATGCTGGCACTGGTAAAGACTGTGGAAAACGGCTATCAGGGCGCCTTAATGGCGCCGACAGAAATATTGGCAAGTCAGCATTACGATGATTTTTGCCGATTGCTAGAGCCATTGGGGATAAGGGTAGCATTGCTGTCTGGCAAGCTCAGTGCAGCCAAGAGGCGGGCTATATATGAAAAATTGGCACTTCACGAGATTGATATTGTCATTGGTACGCACGCCCTGATTCAGGATGATGTGCATTTTGCTGCCCTTGGACTGGCTGTTACGGATGAACAGCATCGTTTTGGCATCAATCAAAGGACCTTGCTGGAGCAAAAGGGAAATGCCATGCCTGACGTTCTGGTGATGACGGCTACGCCGATACCGCGCACCCTTACCTTGACGGTATATGGCGATCTGGATGTTTCCATGATTCATCAGCTTCCGCCGGGGCGGAAGCCTATCCGTACATTTGTCAGAGGCAGTGACCGCCGAGAGCTTATCTACAAGTTTGTCTTGCGGGAAATAGCCAAGGGTCGTCAGGCGTATGTCGTGTGTCCCTTGGTAGAAGCACGGGAGGAAAGTGATTTGCCATCCGCTCAGGAGGTATATGAGGAACTATCTTGTGGCATATTCAGGGATATTGACTGCGGCATGGTTCATGGCAAGATGAAGCAGAGAGAAAAGGATGCCGTTATGGAAATGTTTTATCATGGCGAAATAAAGCTCCTAGTGGCTACAACGGTTATCGAGGTAGGCGTAAACGTCCCCAATGCCAGCATCATGGTGGTGGAGCATGCACAGCAGTTTGGCTTGTCACAGCTTCATCAGCTCCGAGGGCGTATCGGCAGAGGCGAGTATGCTTCTTATTGTATTCTCGTATCAGACGGCAAGACAGAAAATGCCCGCCGCAGGATGGAGATTATGGAGAGTACCACGGACGGCTTCGTACTAGCTGAGGAGGATTTGAAGCTGAGAGGGCCGGGACAGTTTTTTGGCTCTATGCAGCATGGCCTGCCGGATTTGAAAATGGCAGATGTAGAACGGGATATAGATATTTTGTTGCAAGCTAGAAGGGCTGCTTTGGAATCTGTAAAAAGACCGGAATATATGGACAGGGTTCTGCCTGCCTTGCGCCTACAGTATCAGGAGCAGTTCATGAATATTATGGAAAATTAATTATTTTAGTGCTTTATTTTGTGAAAGCAGTGTGCTATAATATATTGCGTTGATTTTCGTAATGTAAAGCATGAAAGTAATAGAAATACAGGAGGTGGCTTAGGTGGTTAATCCAAAGCTAAGGGATGAATTGAACGATCAACTGTGCCGGGCTGTGTTAAAATTGGAAACCATAGACGAGTGTTATCAGTTTTTTGAGGATATATGTACTATTAGCGAGCTAAAGGCCATGTCACAGCGCTTGGAGGTGGCAAAAATGCTGCAGAGCCGCCATACGTATGACGAGATAGTCAATCGCACGGGCGCAAGCACGGCGACGATCAGCCGCGTAAAAAGATGCCTGAACTATGGGGCAGACGGCTACAATCTAGTTTTTGACCGTCTCGGACTAGAAGAATCTGGCAAATAAATAGGCAACCAACTGGTGTAAGGGAGATTTACAGACATGAGCAACAAGGATTTAGTTTTGGAAATACCATATGGCACAAGGGATTTTTTGCCGAGAGAGGCGGCGGAAAAGCGTGCCATCGAGGAAAAGATAGCCGATACCTTCAAAAGCTGGGGCTATGACGAGGTAGTTACGCCTACCATTGAGTTCCTTGATACCCTTACGATGGGCAATGGCAGCAGCTTGGAGCCTCAGATGTTCAAGCTGTTTGACAAAGAAAACCGCACCATGGCTTTGCGCCATGAAATGACTACTCCTATTGCGCGCGTGGTAGCGAGCAGGCTGGTAGATGATCTGCTCCCTTACAAATTGTCCTATATTAGCAGCGTGTTCAGATATGAAAAGACCCAGACCGGGCGGCAGTGTGAATTTCATCAAGCTGGCGTAGAACTGATTGGCAGCTCCAAGGCAATAGCCGATGCCGAGGTCATCGCCTTGGCTGTGTCCATTATGAAGGAGGCAGGTCTGAAGGACTTTCAGATTTGCATGGGTCAGGTGGAGTTCATCAATGGACTTATGCAGCAGTGCTGTATATTGCCAAAGCAGCAGGAAGAAATTAAGAGTGCCATCGAAGGCAGGGATTTGGTAGCTCTGAATGTCATTGTAGATGCTACCGAGCTGCCGGAAGCCGCCAAGGCGATGGTCAAGCAGCTTCCGCTTCTGCATGGCGATAGGAAGGTCTTGGATAAGGCATACAATATGGCGATGAATGAGCAGTCGCGCCGGGCACTGGACAATTTGGCAGAGATTTATGAGCTTTTGGAGTCCTATGGCGTGGCTGAATATATTACCTTTGACTTGGGCGTCATCAGGGATTTCAGCTATTACAGCGGCATGGTATTTGAGGCGTATACGCCTGGTTTGGGCTACCCTCTGTGCGGCGGCGGACGCTATGACCATATGCTGACGGATTTTGGCAGGGCATTGCCTGCTACTGGCTTTGCCGTGGGCATTGAGAGAATCCTGATTTCCTTAGAGCGTCAGGGGCTTGCCAAGCCGGCAATCGACAAGGATGTGTATGTCGCCTATGCGCCTGGCAGGCAGCATGAGGCTATCAAGAGGGTGCAGGAGCTTCGCACTCAGGGAAAGACCTGTGAGCTGGCGATGGCGGCAAGTCTTGAGTTGGAAGCTGATGCCTACAGGCAGGAAAAAGGCTATAAGGAACTGATTTTTGTAAAATAAGCGGTGAATAGTGCCCTGCTCGTTTTGGAGCAGGGCATTGTTAGTATTGGAGGGGCAGGCATGTTCTATCGAATCAAGCAGTTTGTGGCAGGAGTCATGGCTCATGGTCCGAACAGCGAGGAAAAAGCGTGCATAGAAAAGATTTTATCGCCCAAAGCCAAAGAGCTTTTTTATGCCATGAACAGGGCTGACCAAAGGCATAGCCTAAGGGTAATGTATACTGCCGAAAAGTTGTGGGCGGATAGCTCGAATGGGCTGGGAAGCGAAGAATTTAGCCTTTTGCTGCGCTGCTGTCTTTTGCATGATATAGGCAGGGGAAGCAGGATGGGACCTGTCCGCAAGTCCTGGGCGGTGATACTGGACAAGCTGCAGCCGATATGGTCAAGGCGTCACGGCAGATGCGATTCCAAAAGCTATATCAGAGGACTGCTTTATCGTTATTATCATCACGGAAAAATCAGCGGAGAAATGCTTTCTGCCATAGGCATGAGCCAGGAGGCGAGAATTGTGTCTAGGCATCACAAAAAATCCTCTGCCGGACTGACGGAAAAAGAAGCCTTGGTTTTAAACATACTTCGTCAGGCAGACAGCTTGAACTAAAAATTGTCAAATCTGCCAAATCAATAACAAGTAATTTGTACCAAAAAGAGGATTTTTTCCTTCTATCACGAATATTAGGCATATACAGGATAGAGTGAAGAAAAAAGAAAGGAAAGAGGCAGATTTTATGCAATATGAGGCAGTGATATTCGATTTGGACGGCACATTGATTAATTCAATAGATGATTTGGCTGATAGCTGCAATGAAATGCTGGTGGCCTATGACTTGCCTGTCCATGATGTAGAGGCGTATAAATACTTTGTCGGCAATGGCGTGGCAAAGCTGGTTGAACGAGCCTTGCCGGATGAGCTGGCACAGGATAAGCCGTTTTATGACAAGGCTTTGGCAAAGTTTAGGGCTATCTACAATGGCAAGGTGCTGAACAAGACCAGGGCGTACAGCGGTATCAGGGATATGCTCGCCAAGCTGACAGAGAAGGAAATACCCATGGCGGTGTGCACCAATAAGCCCATGGAGGCAGCGCAGACCATCATAAATATCCTCTTTGAGCCAGATACCTTCAAGATGGTTATAGGTGACAGGCCTGGTCATCCGAGAAAGCCAGACCCGACTACCGTACTGGAGATAACCAAGGAGCTGGGCGTAGAGCCGAAAAAGGTGGCATATCTCGGTGACAGCGGTGTGGATATGCAGACGGCTGTCAATGCAGGCTTTTTGCCAGTAGGCGTTTTGTGGGGCTTCCGCCAAAAGGATGAGTTGCTAGAAAACGGTGCCAGGCTGCTTTTAGAAAAGCCTATAGATTTGCTGTTTCAGGTGCATTTCAAAGCCGTGAAATAAAATAAGCTAGAATTTAGAATCAATAAATCGTCAAAAAGCAGGACACAGGGCTTAACGCGCGAGGTGCTCTGCTTGTGTTGGCGATTTTTTTTGTTTATAATAGGTTATAACAGTAGGTATTATATTGAATTTAGTGTGTGGAGGAAGAGAATATGGCACAAATACCTGTAGAGGCAGGCAAGGAATATGAGATTGAAATCAGCAGCCTTGGTAGCAGCGGCGAAGGCGTGGGGCGCTACAATGGCTTTACGGTTTTTGTCCAGGGCGCATTGCCACAGGAAAAGGTTCTTGTAAGGATTGCAGAGATAAAGAAAAACTATGCTGTCGGCAAGCTCCTCAAGGTCATAACGTCGAGCGAGGATAGGGTGACGCCTGAATGTCCTATTTATGAGATGTGCGGCGGCTGCCAGTTGCAGCATGTTTCTTATGCAGGGCAACTGAAACTCAAGCAGCAGCAGGTGCAGGATGCCTTGGAGCGTATCGGACATCAAAAGAACCTAAAGGCTTTGCCTACCATGGGAGCGGAAAATCCTTGGAACTACCGCAATAAGGTAGCTTTTCCAATAGGCAGGGAAAAAGGTAAAACCATTATTGGCTGCTTTGCCAAAGGGACGCATCGCATTATAGATGCGTCGCACTGCCTGATACAGGAGCAGGAAAATAATGAGGCAATCACGGCTGTACGGGAAGTCATGGATAAGCTGGGGATTGCTGTCTATGATGAGGACAGGCATACAGGCATCATGCGCCATGTAGTTGCCCGTACCGGTATCAAGGGGAAGCTGATGGTGGTATTGGTGACTGCTGCTGCCAGGCTGCCAAAGGAAAAAGAAATTATCAAAATGCTGAGGAGCCGCCTGCCGCATATGGTAAGCCTGCAGCAGAATATCCAAACCTATAGAAATAATGTAATCCTAGGCAGGGAAACCAAGCTCTTGTGGGGCAGTCCGACTATCAAGGCAGGCTTGGACAAGTTTGCCTTCAATATTTCTGCCCGTTCCTTTTTTCAGGTAAATACCCATCAGGCAGAAAGACTTTATTCAAAGGCGTTGGAATATGCACAGCTTACTGGCAAGGAAACTGTTATTGATGCCTATTGCGGCACGGGCACTATCAGCCTTTACCTGGCTCAGAAAGCTAGAAAGGTATATGGCGTAGAGATTGTCAGTCCTGCTATCCGCGATGCGCAGAAGAATGCTAGGGAAAACAACATTCGCAATGCAGAGTTTATCGTGGGCGACTGCACCAAGGTCATGCCAAGGCTTTATCAGCAGGGTATCCGTGCGGATGTAGTCGTAGTAGACCCGCCAAGGGCAGGCTGTACGGAACAGGTGCTCAAAACCTTTGCCAATATGAAGCCAAAAAGAATTGTCTATGTATCATGCAACCCAGCCACGCTGGCAAGGGATATTGAGATTTTGTCAAAGCTGGGATATAAGGCAGAAAAAGTCCAGCCAGTAGATATGTTCTCGCAGACCAGCCACGTTGAGACGGTATGTTTGCTGTCAAGAAAAGATCAATAAACGTTGCGAAGATTATTAATGCCATACGGGCAAAGGGCTGCGGCTTTGCATTAGGCTGAATTAAATATTATTGGTAGAGGAAGATGAAAGATGGCGGAGAAAAATACAGCTACAATAGGCTTTGAAAAGCAAATATGGGATGCGGCGTGCGTGCTGCGAGGCAATTTGGATGCCTCAGAATACAAGAGTGTAGTTTTGGGCCTGATTTTTCTGAAATATATTTCAGACAGGTTTGAGGAAAAATATCAGGCTTTGGTAGAGGAAGGCGATGGCTTCGAGGAGGATATTGACGAATATACTTCCGAGGGGATTTTCTTTGTGCCAGCAGGTGCACGTTGGAGTGAGATTGCGGCAAAAGCACATACGCCAGAGATAGGCACAGTTATTGATGATGCTATGCGTGCCATTGAAAAGGAGAATAAGCGCCTCAAAGATATTCTCCCTAAGAACTTTGCACGTCCCGAGCTGGATAAGCGCAGGCTGGGTGATGTGGTGGATTTGTTTACCAATATCCAGATGATCGAGCATGGCAGTGAAAAGGATATCTTGGGGCGTACCTATGAGTATTGTCTTTCGATGTTTGCTGAACAAGAAGGCAAGCGTGGCGGCGAGTTCTTTACGCCATCCTGTGTAGTACGTACACTTGTGGAAGTATTGAAGCCGTTCAAGGGGAGGGTATATGACCCATGCTGTGGTTCTGGTGGCATGTTTGTTCAGTCTGCAAAATTTGTCGAAAATCACAGTGGCAATATCAATGATATTTCTATATATGGTCAGGATTCCAATCCCACTACATGGAAAATGGCACAGATGAATTTGGCTATCCGTGGCATTGAGCCAAATCTTGGAGCTTATGCGGCAGATACATTCTTGGATGATCGCCATCCGACATTGCGAGCAGATTATATTATGGCAAATCCGCCGTTTAATCTGTCAAATTGGGGCGTGGATAAACTGAAAGATGATACTCGCTGGCAGTATGGAACGCCACCAGCAGGCAATGCCAACTTTGCATGGCTGCAACATATGATTTATCATCTTGCGCCAGCAGGGCGTATAGGCATGGTTTTGGCGAATGGATCGCTTTCTTCGCAGGCAGGCGGCGAGGGTGAGATTCGCAAAAATATTATCAATGCAGATTTGGTAGAGTGCATTGTTGCCATGCCCACACAGCTTTTTTATACAACACAGATACCAGTTTCACTGTGGTTTATCAACAAGCAAAAGAAGCAGACGAGCAAAACTTTGTTTATTGACGCTCGCAAGCTAGGAACAATGGTCAGCCGCAAGCTCCGTGAGCTGACAGAGGAGGACATACAGAAGATTTCAGATACCTATGAAGCTTTTGTCGATGGAACGCTGGAAAATGTCAAAGGATTTTGTGCTGCCGTCGATACAGCGGAAATTGAGAAGCAGGACTATATCCTAACCCCTGGTCGCTACGTAGGCATTGAGGAACAGGAAGATGACGGAGAGCCATTTGAGGATAAAATGAAACGGCTGACATCCGAGCTGTCGGAGATGTTTGCAAAGTCCCATGAGCTGGAAAAGGAAATAAGGAAAAAACTGGGGGCGATTGGGTATGAAATATAATTTTTTTACGCTTAAACAACTTGCTACAATAAAATATGGAAAAAATCAAAAAAAAGTTCAGTCTGAAGATGGAACAGTTCCAATCTATGGTACAGGTGGTATTATGGGATATGCTACTGAAGCATTATACGATAAACCTTCTGTTTTAATTGGCAGAAAAGGAACGATTAACAAAGTTCGTTATGTTGATCATCCTTTTTGGACAGTGGATACGCTGTTTTACACAGAGATTAATGAGAAAATTGTAATTCCCCAGTATTTATATTATATAATGTCCTTACTTAATTTAGATTATTATAACGAAGGGACAACTATTCCAAGTTTACGAACAGAAACTCTTAACCGCTTGGAGTTTTCTATTCCAAATATTGAATATCAAGAAAAAGTATTGTCTATACTTGAGCCGATTGATAGAAAAATAAAACACAACGATAGGATAAACAATAATTTAGAACAACAGGCAGAAGCGATTTTTCAATCAATTCTTAGCAACGCTGTCACAACCGTTAATCTTGGCGAAATTTCAGATGTGAAAGGTGGAAAGCGATTACCTAAAGGTGTCAACCTTATAGATATACAAAACAACCATCCATATATTAGAGTACGAGACTTAAATAATGTGCTGTTTGCATCTCTTACTCCTAATTACGCATATGTTGATGAAGAAACACAAAAAAGTATTTCCCGTTACATAGTTTCTACGGGAGATGTTCTAATTTCGATTGTTGGAACAATTGGTTTAACAGCTATTGTAGATTCAACTTTAGATAACGCCAATCTGACCGAGAATTGCGTCAAAGTAACAAATTTAAAGCATATAACACCAGAGTATCTATTACTGTATCTTCGTTCTAAATTAGGAAGAGAAGCTATTTTAAAAGGTACAGTAGGTGCCGTACAACAGAAGTTGCCGATTAAAAATATACAAGCTATTCCTATTCCACTATTAAGCGAAAAGGATAAAAATACTTTATTCTGCACCATTGATTCAATTTTTGCCGAAATATCAAGTAATGTTATTCAATCCGCAAAGCTTTCTTCTCTGCGTGATATCATACTTCCAAAATTGATGTCTGGCGAGATTGATGTTTCTAACATTGACCTTTAAAGTACACTGTAGTTCCATCATCAATACCAAAGTTAAGTATTGATAAAGAACATATAAGAACACATATATTCGTATTATTTGCATGTGTATATGTATGTAAATACAAATTATCCACAGATAAAATGCAAAATTATTGTTTAACACATGTTATAATAAAATTTTAAGGAGGTCGGCTTTTATGGGTAAAAAAATACAAATAAGAAACAGTACCACTGATTTTCTAATATTTACTCGTGATGCTAATGAAGAAGGAATAGAAGTTAGAGTGCAAAACAATGATGTATGGCTTACTCAAAAAGCAATTTCTAAGCTTTTTGGTGTTGACAGAAGTGTCATTTCCAAGCATTTAGGTAACATCTATAAGAGTGGTGAATTAGGTGAGAATACAACTTGTGCAAATTTTGCACAAGTTGCCGATAATGGGAAAACTTATAATTATAAGTTTTATTCGTTGGCAGCAATTATTGCAGTAGGCTATCGAACTAACTCTGAACGAGCAGCTCAATTTAGAACATGGGCTACGAAAGTTTTAGAATCATTTGCAAAGCAAGGTTATATTTTGGATAAAGAAAGATTGATTAATGGTCAAATTTTTAGTGACGACTACTTTGAGCATTTAATTGCCGAGATACAAGAAATTAGAGCAAATGTATCTTGATTATGCAACAAGGCAAGCCAGAAGACACATTCCAATGACTATGGAAGATTGGAAAAAAAACTGGATGCATTTCTTCGTTTTAATGATGCAGAAATATTGCAGGACAAGGGAAAGGTAACTGCCGCTATTGCAAAAAAATTTGCTGAGAGCGAGTTTGAAAAATATAGGGTTATTCAAGATAAATTATATGAAAGTGATTTCGACAAGCTGATAAAAGATATAGATGAGGAGCAATAATTATTGTTTATCATATACAAACAAAAACAGGAGATATTACTAAGTAACTAATTCTATAGATAAAAGTGTATATTAGTGATATAATATGTTTACGGGGGATTGAAGCCATGAACACATCAAATATCACTAATTACAAGCCCAAGGAATTTGCCGAGCTTCTCAATGTCACGGTGAAGACGCTTCAACACTGGGACAGGGAGAAAATACTTGTGGCAAATAGAACCCCCACAAATCGAAGATATTATACCTACGACCAGTATTTGCAGTTCAAGGGCATTGGCAAGGACGCTGATTCTCGAAAGGTAGTTATTTACACCAGAGTATCAGCCAAAAATCAATCTGATGACCTTGAAAATCAGGTGGATTTTCTGCAGCAATATGTTAATGCCAAGGGGCTTATCGCTGACGACATTATCAGAGAATATGGAAGCGGCCTGAACTATAATCGCAAGAAATGGAACAATCTCCTAAGCGAAATCATGGAAAACAAGGTCAGAATGATTTTTGTGTCCCATAAGGATAGATTTATTCGTTTTGGCTTTGACCCCACGCTAACGGGTGCTAACTCCCTCTAAGAGGGAGATAAGCCCCCGTAAAGCTCTGGATTTATTCGACTAAATTCAGTGGGAAATACTTCCACTGAATAAGTCTCATTTTACTGGTTTGAAAATTCTGCAATAAGTTCAACGTAGAGATAGTAGTTGTCAAAAATGAAAAGCTGTCTCCGCACAAAGAACTTGTACAGGATATAGCAATCATTCTTAACGAATTTTCTTACAGGCTGTATGGCTTGCGCAAATACAAGAAGCAGATTGAGGGAGATGAGGCGATTGCTAAAGGCGTTCAAGACGGAGATTGCTCCGACTGAGGCACAGAGGCAGAAAATCATTCGCTCCATCGGCATTGCAAGATTCCTGTATAATCAGTATATTGCATACAATCGCAGGCTGTACAAGATGCATATGCGTGGTCTTTTGGACAGCAGGCAGAAGCATTTTATGACAGCGTTCGATTTTAACAAATATATCAATCACAAGCTGAAAACAGAAATGCCGTGGATTGGCGAATGTGGCGCAAAGGCTCGCAAAAAGGCGCTGGTCAATGCCGAGCAGGCGTTTAAGCGATTCTTTGACGGCAGATCAGGCTTTCCAAATTTTAAGAAAAAGGCGAATCAGGATGTAAAACTGTATTTTCCCCGCAATAATAAGGGCGACTGGAAGATAGGGCGGCACAAGCTGATGATACCTACACTAAAGCAGGTCAGGCTGAAGGAATGTGGCTATCTGCCTGTGGGACTTTCGGCAACGAATGGCACAGTTTCTTATGCAGCAGGAAAATTTTATGTTTCCGTGGTCGTAGATTGAGGAAAAATCAAAATACAACAAAGATTTGGAAGCATGCTGTGGTGCACAGACCGAGGGAGTCGGCATAGATTTGGGCATAAAAGACCTTGCCGTCGTCAGTGACGGCAGAGTCTTAAAAAATATCAACAAGAGTTCAAAGGTCAAAAGATTGGCGAAACGGCTGAGAAGAAAGCAGAGACAGCTCAGCCGCAAATATGAAATGAGAAAAAAGAGAGGTGGCACAACTGCTACAGTCTCTGCAAACATAGATAAGCAAAAGTTAAAGGTACAAAAACTTCATCGACGCATAGCCAAAATCCGAGAGGATTATGAAAACAAGGCTGTCCACGAGATAGTGAAGCAAAAACCACGCTTCGTTACCATGGAAGACTTGAATGTCAAGGGCATGATGAAGAATCGGCATCTGGCAAAAGCGATAGCGGCACAGAGATTCAACTGCCTGTCAGCCAAGCTAAAACGCAAGGCAGAAATAATAGGCATTGAATTTCGGGAGGCTGACAGATTCTATCCCAGCTCCAAAACCTGCCACGCTTGCGGGCACGTACATAAAAGTCTGAAACTCAAGGACAGAGTGTATATTTGCCCTGCATGTGGTTATAGCGCGGATAGGGATTTTAATGCCTCGCTGAATTTGCGTGATGCCAAGGAATATCGGATAGCTTGACAATAAAAGTTTCGATACATGTACCGATGGCTAGTCGGGAACCGATATTATTCCTCCTTGCGAAGCAAGGAGTATAATGTCTACGCCTTTGGAGTGCACAAGAACCTGTGAGTAGTTGTGGGCATTGCCCAAACCAAAGCATGCACGATGAAGAAGGAACTGCAAATCGTGAGATTGCAGCAAAACATCTAGCGTATACACTTTTGTATATGTTTTTAGTAGCAGGTTGAATATGCCGAATTTATTTACCGAAGATACATATGAACAAGCAATTATTGAATTGTTTGAAAACATGGGCTATGAACACCTCTATGCGCCAGATTTGGTTAGGGATTATACTAGCCCTCTGCTGAACTCGATTTTGCGGGATAGTTTGGTACGTCTCAATCGTGGTCTGCCTGTAGCAGCTATTGATGAGGCGTTATCCAAGCTGAGAAATTTTGAAACAGGAAGCCTTGTGCAGAAAAACACTGTTTTTATGGATTATTTGCAAAATGGCATTACGGTCAAATTTTTTGTGCAAGGCGAGGAACGTTCCTCTATCGTGCGCCTTGTCGACTACGAAAATGAGAAGTGCAACTCTTTTTATGTGGTCAATCAGTTTACCTTCCTCGAAAATGGCAACAATCGTCGACCAGATATTATTTTGTTTATCAATGGCTTGCCGCTGGTTTTGATGGAACTAAAAAGCCCTGCCAAGGATGAGGTTGGCACAGAAAATGCCTACCATCAGATTCGCAACTATATGAAGGATATACCATCTATCTTCTATTACAATGCAATCTGTGTAATCAGTGATTTGTCTACCAATAAGGCAGGCACGATTACATCAGGACTTGATCGTTTTATGGAATGGAAAACCAAGGATGGCAGCTATGAAGACAATGCATATGCCTCCTTTGAGACATTCTATGAAGGGATGTTTCAAAAAAGCCGCCTTTTGGATATATTGAAAAATTTTATGCTCTTTTCTGGCACAAGCACGGCAAGGTTTAAGGTTTTGGCTGCCTACCATCAGTATTTTGCTGTTCGCAAGGCTATTGAAAAAGCAAAAGTAGCCACAAATACAGATGGCAAGGGAGGAGTATTTTGGCATACGCAGGGGTCTGGTAAGTCATTATCTATGGTTTTCTATGCACATTTGCTGCAGGAGGCGTTGGATAGTCCGACCATCGTGGTTATGACGGATCGTATCGATTTGGATGATCAGCTTTATGCACAATTTTCGCAATGTGCTGACTTTTTACGCCAAACACCTGTGCAGGCGGAAAGCAAGGAACATCTAACATCACTTTTGGCTGGCAGAGAAGCGAATGGAATCATATTTACAACGATGTTCAAGTTTGAACGTGGAGAGAAAGCCTTATCAGAACGTAGAAACATTGTTGTTATGGCAGACGAAGCACATCGTGGGCAGTATGGTTTTGATGAGAAAATTGTGATGTCAGAAAATGAAAATGGTGAAAGGGAAGCACATACGGTAATTGGTAATGCCCGTGTTATCCATGACGCATTGCCGAATGCTACGTTTATTGGCTTTACTGGCACGCCCATTTCAGCCAAGGATAGAAATACTCGTGAAGTTTTTGGTGATTATATCGATGTTTATGATATGACACAGGCCGTGGAAGATGGCGCTACCCGTCCAGTTTATTATGAAAGCCGTGTTGTTCACTTGAAGCTGGATGAGAATACACTGGCATTAATCGATTCTACCTATGATATTTTGGAGCAACAGTCTGACGCGCAAACGATCGAGAAGAGCAAAAAGATGCTTGGTCAGATGGAAAGCGTACTGGGAGCAGATTCTACGATTGAATCTCTTTGTGATGATATCGTCGAGCATTATGAAAAATACAGGGCAAATCTTCTGACGGGCAAAGCCATGATTGTGGCGTATTCTCGTTCGATTGCCATGAAAATATATCACCGTATCCTAGAAATAAGGCCTGCATGGACAGATAAAGTCGGTGTGGTTATGACTGGGGGGAACAATGACCCAGAAGATTGGAAAGAGGTTGTCGGCAGCAAGTCCCACAAAGAGGAACTAGCGAGGAAGTTTAAGGACAATAACGACCCAATGAAAATAGCGATTGTCGTGGATATGTGGCTGACTGGTTTTGATGTGCCATCCTTGGCTACTATGTATGTGTACAAGCCAATGCATGGTTATAATTTGATGCAGGCCATTGCCCGTGTCAACCGTGTTTTCAGGGATAAAGAGGGCGGCTTGATTGTAGATTATGTTGGCATTGCTTCTGCCCTAAAGGCGGCGATGAAAGAATATACGAAGCGCGATCAGTCTAAATATGGTGATATGAACATTGCCAAGATGGCCTATCCGAAGTTCCAGGAAAAGCTGCAGGTCTGCAAGGATTTATTGCATGGCTTCGATTTTAGCGGCTTTGTAGGTGGTTCTTCGCTTGTAATGGCTAAGCTTATTACGGGTGGCGTGAACTTTATTCTCGATGCAAGTGTACCAGAAAGAAAAGATTTGTTCTTGAAAGAAGCTATGCTTTTGAAACAGTCGCATTCGCTTTGTTCGAGCATGACAACGGAGCAGGAAAGGCATGAAGCTGCCTATATGGAGGCGTTGCGGTCAACGGTGATTAAAATTACTTACGGAGGCAGTGGAGGCAAGAGTCTGTCACTTCGTGAAATCAATAACCAAATCAATGAACTTTTAAAGTCGGCTGTACAGAGCGAAGGCGTTATCAATTTGTTTGACAGCAGCAAGAGTGGCGGCGAAAATTTCAGCTTGTTTGATCCAGCTGTCTTGGATGAAATCTCTAAACTGAAGGAAAAGAATATAGCTGTCGAGATTTTGAAAAAACTTATGGCCGAGCAAGTGTCACTGTACAAACGAACCAATGTAGTACAGTCACAAAAATTCTCAGAAAAGATAGCAAAGCTGATGAACGCTTATTATAACGGGCTAATCACCAATGAAGAAGTTATTAAGGAATTGCTGAAAACTGCACAGGAGATAGCACACCTCTACAAAAATGGTCAGGAATTGGGGCTTTCGCAAGAAGAGCTTGCTTTTTATGATGCCCTTACAAAACCAGAGCATATCAAGGATTTTTACAGGAATGATGAATTGATTGCTTTGACGAGGGAACTAACGGAAATGCTCCGCAAGAATCGCACTATCGATTGGCAAAAAAAAGAAACCGCTAGAGCACAAATGCGTAAGATGGTTAAGCGACTCCTCAAGAAATATAAGTATCCGCCGGAAGATTACGATTTTGCGATAAGCACAGTAATTAGTCAGTGTGAGCTTTGGACAGATAATGTGGAACCACGAAAAGAGGAAAAGCTATATAAATATGTGTCTGAAATAGAACTAAGCAAGGTGGCAGAAGATACTGTTTCTTACGGAGAAAAGAAGTGATGGAGGTGCGGTATGGATGCACGTAAAGGCAATATCTATGAGATATTAAATGGAAATAAACAGTTTTTGATTCCAGTTTATCAGCGATTTTACAGATGGGACATTGATCAGTGTAAACGACTTTGGAACGATATTGTAGAGATGCAGAGAAAAGGGAAAGCTGGTCATTTTGTTGGATCTATTGTTAATATTGCTGAGCAAGCAATGCCAACAGGTGTCCAGAAGTATATGATTATTGATTGGCAGCAGCGAATGACTACGTTAACTCTTCTTCTCCTGGCTTTGCGCGATTATGCAATAAAGAATCCTAGTGACACAACAATTAATGCTCGTCGTATAGATAATATGCTTCTAAAAAATGAGTACGAAAATGGTGATGAACGGTATAAGTTACTGTTAACCGAAACAGATAGGGACATTCTTATAAGCCTTGTTGAGGAAAAGCCAATTGCAGAAGGTACTCGATCAAGACTGATTGAAAATTACAACTTTTTCACTAACAAGCTGGCCGATAAAGAAATTCAGCCTGCAGAGGTATACGAGTCAATTGGGAAATTACAGATTGTTAATATCACGTTAGACCGTACTGTAGACGATGCACAGGCAATTTTTGAAAGCTTGAACTCTACCGGTAAGGAACTTTCAGAATCTGATTTGATTCGTAACTATGTTTTGATGGGATTAGAGCCATCAGAGCAAACTTATGTATATGAGCATCTCTGGTGACCTATGGAACAACTGTTTGTTTACAAAACACAAGGATTTGTAATGGATGCTTTTTTCCGCCATTACTTGACCATGAAGCTTTCTCGTATTCCAAAGCAAGGACGTGTATATGAAGAGTTCAAGTTGTATCACTTGAACTGCGAATTTGGAAGTATTAGAGAACTGTGTCAAGATTTGCTGGACTACGCAAAATATTACACTAACATCGTATTTAAGCGAAATTCTGACACTGATTTAAAGAAGTTATATGAAGATATTATTGGTTTGAGAATGGAAGTATCTTATCCGTTCTTACTGAAAATTCATCATGACTGTACTGAAGACTTGATAACATCAGACGAATTGAAGGAAATTCTGAAGCTTTGTATTAGCTATGTCCTGAGACGTGCAATTTGCGAAATTCCGACTAATTCGATGAATAAGACCTTTGCAACGTTGAAGAATTATATTAAACCAGACGATTACCTGAATTCTGTTAAGGCATTTTTTGTAATGCAGGATACTTATAAAGAATTTCCGGGTAACGATAAGTTTGAAGGTGCATTCGTAAATCGTGATATTTATAATATGCGTGCTAGAAATTATATTCTAAGTCGCTTGGAAAATTTTGAAAACAAAGCTCCAATTACTATAGAAAATTACACCATTGAGCATATTATGCCGCAAAACAAAAAACTTTCTTTTGAGTGGCAAACTGATCTTGGCCCTGAGTGGCAGGAGGTGCAGAAGAAATATTTACATACAATTGGCAATCTTACTTTGACTGCATATAATTCTGAGATGAGTGATAGGCCTTTCTTGGATAAGATGGATATGCCGGGTGGATTTAAGGAAAGTGCACTTAGGCTTAATAAATATGTGGTTTTGCAGAATGAATGGAATGAGAAAAACATCCAAGAGAGAGCAAATGAATTAGCAAAGAAAGCAGAAGCTATTTGGCCATATCCAACTTTAACAGATGCAGAACTAGCACCATATCAAGCAGAAGAAAAAACAGTGCAGAAGTATTCCTTAGAATCATATGATGTTAATGCTTTTACAAGAATGCTGTTTGAGTCTTTGGATAAGCGTATTATGAACTTATCTCCAGCGGTGAAGAAGGAATATAAAAAGTTGTATGTTGCTTATAAGATGGATACTAATTTTGTTGATATTGTCTTTCAGAAACAAAGATTGCGTATTTCGATTAATATGAAGTTTTCAGAGATTAATGATCCCAACGGTATCTGCAAGGATATCACAGGTTTAGGTCGTTGGGGAAATGGTGATGTAGAATTGTTTATGGAACATCAGGATGAATTAGATCAAATCATGGAAATTGTGAAGCAATCCTATGATGCACAGGCAGAATAATGATCTAGGAACGTTAAAGGAGGATTCCTATTTGAAAAAGAAAAAAGATGAAATAACCATCCGTTCCAGTGCAGCGGAATATTTGACATATGTTGCATCTGTCGGCGATCAGCAGGACAGTATTGAGATGCGCTATGAGGATGAGAATATATGGCTGACACAGAAAATGATGGCCGCATTATATGACGTTGGTTTACCAACGATAAATGAACATGTTAAAAAGATTTATGTAGATAGTGAATTAGAAGAGTCTGCAACTATTCGGAATTTCCGAATAGTTCAAACCGAAGGATCACGACAGGTCACTCGTGATATGAAACATTATAATCTTCAAATGATTATTGCTGTTGGATTCAAGGTAAACAATGAGCGAGCAGTGCAATTTCGTAAGTGGGCAAATGGCATCGTAAAAGACTACACCATCAAAGGCTGGGTCATGGATGATGAGCGCTTAAAAAACGGTGGCTCTGTTCTCACAACAGAATACTTTGATCGTTTGCTTGAGCAGATTCGTGAGATCCGTTTGTCTGAGCGTAGATTCTATCAGAAGATAACGGACATCTATGCTACAGCTCTTGATTATGATCGTACAGCCAAAACGACAAAGCAGTTCTTTGCCAAGGTGCAGAACAAGATGCATTATGCAGTTCACGGCCATACGGCAGCAGAGTTGATTTATGAGCGAGCAGATGCCGATAAGCCACACATGGGGCTGACCACGTGGGCAGCAGCACCGGAAGGTAAAATCGTAAAAAGTGATGTGAGCGTTGCGAAGAATTATCTTTCTGAGCAGGAAATGCGTTCATTAGAGCGTATAGTTTCGGCTTATCTGGATCTGGCAGAGGATCGTGCAGAACGTCATATCCCGATGACGATGGAAGACTGGGCAAAGCGTCTTGATCTATTCCTGATGGCTGATGACAGAGAGGTCCTTCAGGATGCAGGAAAAATCACGACAGAGATTGCCAAGGCTAAAGCCGAGACTGAATTTGAAAAGTATCGTGTTATTCAGGACAGATTGTTCATGTCTGACTTTGATAAATACATGTTGGAATTGGAAGAGAATGCGAAGAAGTAATAGGATCGGTTCGCACTTTCAATGCTGGATTTTCAGGTATGATAAGGCCGAGTGTATAGAAAAGACGAACATTGGTTAGGTTCAAAAAATAGCCGTTGACCTGTTTTTGTAGGAAGAACGGACAAGGTTGAGGCGATGGCGATTCCCCGCAAGATTTGACTTTTATGTTGGAATCACTATAATAGTAGAAACGAATAAAAAAACTGAACTTTTTCCGTGGACGGGCGAGGTTCAGACTGTGATATAGATTGCGGAATGTATCAAGATATTTTTGCTACAGAATTTGTAGACCTTGCTTTGCCGATGTTTCAAACAACCTTTTATTTGTTCTTGTGATAATACGTAGATTTCACCGATTTGCCTATGTATTTTTTCTTCTGCCTGAGAGGAAATACTCTATCACTAAGTGTGCGACTCTTATATATTTTCTTGGCACATTAAATCCCTCCTGCTTATAGTTTTATTCTACAAGAGGAGGGATTTTTATTCGCTGTCCGTGTTTCGGGGCATAGTCCGCCACTGCTCACGGGGGGTTAATACTATTAAGATTTTGTTACGCGCTTATACCCGTTACATCAAGGGATTCCACACCAAAAGGCAACAGCACAAGGCATAACATGAAATGGCTAGATATAAATTTTATGTTTTAGATTTTTTCTATGTTGTTTGGCGATAGCAATATCTCTTGGGTTGCATAACTCATAACTGACAACGCCGGTGTCAATGTGAATAATATTGGGCACAACGGTCAGTATATCTGCCCGTATCAGCTCAAAATCAAAGCCATACGGCAGCGTTACATCCATATAGTATTGATAATCGCTGTTGCATTTTACGCAGGTGTTTATGAGCTCTTCGCCTTTGACGTACTTGGCAAATTTTTCCTCCGAAAAGCCCTTGCCGCAGCGAAGATTGATTCGCAAAATAAAGGCGCCTTCGGTGTAGTGTTTTGCCTCTGAATATTTCTCCATCATTTTACCACCCTTGCTATATTATTTTATGAGGTAGTCAATCTGAGCACTGTTCACATAACTTATGCCTGGAACAGCCTTGCGAAGCTCGTTTTCAAAGTCTGTGTATGTTTCATAGGGCGATATGGCTACGTCCATGCTAAAATTACATACATTGAAAATTTTGAGACAATTAGCAATATTAGGCTTTCGACAATAAAAATCAAATAGCTTCTCTTCTGAAAAGCCATCCTTGATGCAGATGTCTAAATGCCAATACTCTGCCGCACTTCGCTGGCTACAATACCTGTCAAATAGACGCAGATTCATGCAATCACTTCCTTTATATTTAGTATTGTTTATCACAGGTTTTATTGTAACTTAATTTTATTGTTAATGCAAGCTATTATTTAAATATGCTAAAAATAATTTATAGAATTTTCAGATTGGTGAAGCAAAAACGTTATTTGAGTAAGGTTTTATCTGAAAAATTGCCGTTACGCTGAGCACTATGAATAAAGGCTTGGTGGAGATTGAAAATTTTTGAGGTAAATGCTAATATGTATCTGAGAGTGCGCATAAGCAAAGGCTTTTTGTGCGAAATGTTGCTGTTTACCGCCGTGTAGGCGGCTTAGTAAAAAAGGTCACGCTGTTCTTGAATGTCTGCAAGGTTTACCGCCGTGTAGGCGGCTTAGTAAAGTAACTCCTAAAGCCTTGTCACCACAATAAGGTTCATCGCCGTATAGGCGGCGTGGAAAATTTTTTAATTTCATAATTGTTTGGGAAAGGATAATGCTATGCATAGGATTTTATTCATCTGCCACGGCAATATATGCCGTTCGACCATGGCGGAGTTTGTGATGAAGGATTTAGTAAAAAAATCTGGTCGGGAAAAGGAGTTTGAAATTGCTTCTGCCGCTACCAGCCGTGAGGAAATAGGGAATGATATTCACCATGGCACTCAAAACGTACTGCGAGAAAAGAATGTACCGTTTGCAAGCAGAAGGGCGGTGCAAATGACGCAGAATGATTACCGTTACTACGATTTGATTGTAGCAATGGACAAGGAAAACCTGTGGGGCATAAACAGGATTATTGGCTTTGATTAAATGGGAGCCGCACACTCGTGACTTTAGTTGTGAGTTAGGCGACCAAGCTAGTCAGCGCATATA